>ULNH01002650.1_pt1 | contig 35791 bp, 34 predicted proteins | sample 1951871 | NCBI WGS metagenome assembly ULNH01 (sample SAMEA4835572, study PRJEB28245) | human gut metagenome | biome: gut microbiome; material: fecal sample | place: Denmark | collected 2008 | reverse complement strand
AATTTTGTGCACGATGATTGACAAACCGTCATTTATTATGTGACTTTTATATTTCCCAAAAAAACTTTCAAATATTTGTAAATTTTCACAAATTCATCTTTTTTTACTCATTAATATATTTCATCCAAAGCTTCTCTATTTCTCTTTTGAATAATGTTTCATTATGATAATATTTCAATATTTCTATTTTTTCATCTACAACAAGTAATTTTTCCATTTTCGAAGCATTACATAATAAACAATTTATTACTTTCTCTTTTTCCATAAAAGTGATGTCTACATTTGTGTAAATATAATACCATTTATTTTGTTTTTTTATAGCCATGTCACAATTTTTTTCCGGTGGATTAAGGTAGTATACTAAAGAATTAGTTTTTGTAAACATCTCATCCAAGGCCTTTTTTAGTGCTAAGATATACCACTTGTTAGGATTATTAAAGTATTCCATTACATTTGAAGAGTATACTCCGACTATTAAAAACTCCTTTTTATTTATGACTTTTTCCACTGCTTTAATATGTCTTAATTCTTTTAACACTTTATATAATATTACAACTTCATTAACATTTAATTCATATACTGTAATTATTATTGTTGTATCCTTCAAAAATGATACTTTGTTATTGCTTATTATATCATAGAGAAAGGTTTTTAATATACCAGGATGAGAACGTGATAACGACAACAAATATTGACAAAATCTTTTCTCAATATCGTCATATTGACAATTTCTAATAAAAAGTCCCCCTTTATTACATTATATGAAAAAGGGGGAAAATTATTATTTTATTTTGTTTGTTTAACAAATACAGGTATAACGATTGGCTTGCGTTTGTAAATACGGTAAGTCATTCTTGATACTTCTGTTTCAACAATAGTAGTTAAATTGTCTAAATTAAATTTTGGCTTACGAAAAGCAGCATCAATATGTTTTTTTACCATCTCTATAATATTATTTCGATATTCATCTAAAGAACCAGTTATTGCCATACCTTTTATATAGACAACAGGCTGATTGGCATAAGTTCTTTTTAACATATCAAGATTCGATATAATGATGACTGCTCCTTCATCAGCTAATTGGTTGCGTTCTTTTACAACTTCTTCGTTTACACTTCCCATTAATGAACCATCAACAAGAAGTGACCCTGTATTTATATGTTCTTTCTTGGTATAAATACCATCTTCAAATACCGCTACTTCACCATTTTCCATGCAAATGATTTGTTTATCTGCGAAGCCTTGTGCTAACAATAAATGAACATGTTTACTAATATGACGATACTCACCAACAATTGGTATAATATATTTTGGCTTAATCATCTGATAAAACATCACTAAATCTTCTGCAGTAGCATGTGAAGTACGTAATTTTTTATTATCAACAAGGGTAACTTTAGCATTAGTGGCACATATTGCATCAAGAGCCCGCATCGCACCCTTATCAGTCCCTGGAATTGGGTCAGAAACTATTATGACTTGATCATCCTCATTCATCGTGAAAGTTTTATTATAGTGCGTGGCAATTTTAGTCAAAGTTTTATAAGGTTGAAGTTTAATACCAGTCGCAATTACAACAACTTTATCACATTTTTCTTCTTTATAATTTTTATAATCAATATAATAATCATCACTGATACTTAAATAATGATTTTTTAAAGCGGTATGAATCAAACGATCATTATGGTTTGTCATTATAACAACTTTATAGTTATTTTTAACACTTAAATCAAGAATTTTTTGAATACGACTTAAATCTGTCGAATAAAGTCCTACAAAAACACGTGATTTAGCACTTATTAGAACGCTATTTATCGTGTGTTCAAAGATAACATCGTTCGTAGCTCTATCTGCTTCACTAATACCGATGCTTTCAGTCAAGGCTACTAAAACGTTTTTGGAGCCTAAGGCTGTAATTTTATCAAAATCTGTATGATAAGAATTATTAGCAGGTGTATGAAAGTTAAAGTCTGGTGCGAAAACAATCGCGCCATCATTTGTACTTATAACTATCCCTGCAGATTCAGGAACACTGTGGGTAGTAAAAAAGAACGATACTTCCACTTTTCCAAATGTGTATACTTTATTAGTGCTTATCTTAAACAATTTATATTTAGAAACATCCATATTGTTCTTAACAAGTAAGTTTTCTATTAAACAAATTGTAAAATTTGTTCCGTAAACTCTAGTTTTGATATTTTGAAGCAGATATGGTAAGGCCCCGATATGATCTTCATGACCATGAGAGAGAAATATTCCTTCTATTCGATCTTTATTTTTAATTAAATAATCTATATTTGGGATAATTGCATCTATTCCATATAAATCTACTTCTGGGTACTTTAGGCCTGCATCAAGAATGAATATTCTGTCATCCACTTCGACAACAAACATGTTTTTGCCGTTTTCCGCTAAACCTCCCAACGCCGATATTTTAATTTTACTCATAGGTTTCACCTTTCATTTATAACTATTACTATTTTATCAAAAATTAATAAATATCGCAATTAAATGACTAATCTTTTGGTGGAAGATTTCGATAAGGAAGCCTTATGAATTGTTTTAATAAAAGTTTTGGATTAAGAGGGATAAAAGGATATAAATAAGGAATGGAGAAACTCTTTAGTGTAGACAAATATATAATAAGGAATAGGACTCCTCCTACTAAACCATAAATACCAAAAAAGTATATCAATATTATCAACATTATTTTTACTATTTTATTAGCCAAAGATAATTCATAACTAGGCGTTATGTATGATCCTATTGCGGAAATAGCTCCTATTAAGACGATACTTTTTGTAAATAATCCTAATTCTATGGCGATATCACCGATAATAACTCCCGCAATCAATCCCATAGAGGTTGCTAGAGAACTTGGTGTATGAATAGATGCCATTCGTAATAATTCTATTCCGACTTCAGCGGTTAGTATTTGTAGTAAAACTAACCCCATATTATTTGATGTTTCCATAATTGGATCAAAAACTTCTGGTAAATCGATACCGCTTTTCACCAATGCATACCATAAAGGCATTAAAAGAAATGATAGTATTATACCAATAAAACGTAATAATCTTAAGTAAGATCCACAAATTGGTGTTTGTCTATATTCTTCGGCATGTTGCATATGATCAAATATTGTAATAGGACCTAATATTGCCGAAGGTGAAGTATCTACAATGATGCCAAACATACCTTGATATAAATGGGCTGCAAAAGTGTCAGGACGTTCTGTATACCGAACCAAAGGGTATGGTGAATACTTTTGACCAATAACTAATTCTTCAAGAGCTTTATCACTCATTGTCAATTCATGAATTTTGACTTTTTCAAGTCTTTTTTGGACTTCATTTAAAGCTTTTTTATTAACATATCCTTCTATATAAATTAAAGCGACATCAGTTCTACTATAATCACCAATTTTGTACATTACACTACGGAGTCTACCAGTTCGAACTCTTCTTCTTATTAAAGCCATGTTAGTAGCAATACTTTCTGTAAAACCATCTCTACTACCTCTAACAACTTTTTCACTATCTGGTTCGCCAATTTCACGACCAGGATAATGTCTTAAATCACAGATTATCACTTCATCGGCTCCATCCACCACAAAAGCTATTAATCCACTTAAAACAGCATCTCTTATTTCTATTAAATCTTTTGTTATTTTAATATTTTGGTTTGCAAAATGATGAATTATTACCCTAAAATAAGATTGGTCTTTATCATATGCAGTTATTTCTTCGGTTTCAATAAAGCCTAACATTAATTGTACAATATCAGATGAATTAGTTAAAAAGTTATCAAAGTATAAATAATTTATTTTATTACGGAAAGTAATTTTTCGGCATGTTATGTCAAAAACTTGACCATATCCTAATAAATGGTCAAGTTCTTTTCTTTTTTCTTCAGTCATATTATCATCCTTTTGGCTTAAACACCAAAGCAACGAAGAATGCAAACAAAATAGCCGCAGTAATTCCTCCCGATGTTAAATCAAAAATACCTAATAAAAGTCCAATATAGCCCTCACTAGCACTTTCCACTAAAGCTGCATGTGTAAGTGAGTGACCAAAACTAGAGATTGGCATTAATGCTCCACCACCTGCGAAGGCTATTAATTTATCATAAAGCCCAAAACATTCAGCTAGTGATCCTAATGATACAAAAAATACCGTTATGTGTACGGGTAACCATTTAGCAAGATCTAATAAAAGTTGTCCAATTAAACATATTAAACCACCAACTAAAGCTGCATATAAATAAATCATTATTCCACCCCCTCAAGAACTATCGCATGAGCAATACATGGTATCGTCTCTTTTTGTGCGAGCATGACGGGATTATGTAGGGCACCTGTAGCTAGAACTAATACTTTTTTTAACTTTTTATGGGCCAGTTCATGACATAAGTATCCATACATTACTAATGCTGCACAAGCACAACCACTTCCACCTGCAAACACTTTTTGTTTTTTCGCATTATAAAGTAGACAGCCCGCATCAAAATGTCTATTACTTACATCTATTCCCCATTCTTTCAAGATATCTTCAAAAACTATACTACCATATTTTGATAAATCACCAGTTATAACAAGATCATATTCATTAGCATTAATGTGAAAATCATCTAAATGCTGTTTAAAAGTCATAGCTGCTGCTGGGGCCATACTTCTTCCCATATCCAGAGGGTCACTTACACCAGCATCTATTATTTGACCAATTGTAGCTCTTGTAACCTTAATTTTCGCTTTTTTCTTTTCCTTTGATACAATCCCTGCTCCGGCCCCCGTTGCAGTAAATGTTATAGAAGTTGGTTTTTGTCCCCCATATTCAGTTGGATATCGAAATTGTCTTTCACTTGTTGCATTGTGAGAACTAGTTGTACAAACGGCTATTTTACCGAAACCATTATCAATATATACACTGCCATTAATTAAACTAAGGCATGATGTTGAGCAAGCTCCATATAAACCAATACAAGGAGCAGCAAAATCACGCATTACATAACTTGTAATCGCTATCTGATTATTCAAATCACCTGACATAATTATACTTATATCGTTTTTTTCATAATCACCTTTTAATAAAGCTAATTCTATGGCATCTTTCATCAACGTGGCTTCTGCTTTTTCCCAACTATTCTGATTACAATTAAGTTTATCATATCCTGCATCAATGTATTCTCCTAAAGGTCCTTTCATCTCTAGTGGACCAGATACACAAGCATATGATGTTAAATATACATCATCAAAAACTATGCTGCTTTTACCTCTTTGTTTCATTATATCAACCCCACTAAATATATGATTGATCCAAACACAAAGGCGCTTACAATTCCTGCAACAATAACTGCTCCAGCTAATTTAAACATATTTGTCATAATTCCTAACACAATGCCTTCACTCTTACTTTCAAGTGCGGCCGATGTCATAGAATTTGAAAAACCTGTAATGGGAATTATTGAACCCGCTCCTGCAAATTGACCAATTTTATCGTATACACCAAGTCCTGTTAAAACAGCTGCTATGAAAACTAATGTTATACTCATCATACTAATGGATGTTGCTTGCTTTAACTTAAATACTTTCATAAACAAATCAATTAAACCTTGAGCAATAACAGCGATGATGGCACCTACTAAAAAAGCTTTGATTGCGTTTTTAACAACAGGTCTTTTAATTTTATCTTTTTCTAATACTTTTTTAAAAATCTCTTTTTCCATTATTTAATCACCAAATGTATTATTTACCATTTTGGTATTAAGCATACATTATGATGTTATTTTTTAAGTTTTAACAAGATTTTTTTTAATTTTCTAGAAATAGTTGATTGATTAATTTTCAATTCTTCAGCGATACTTTTTTGTGACATATGATATACTATTCGCATTTGGTATAACTTTAATTCTTCCTCATCTAGATCTGGTATTATTTCAATATGAGTTAAGGTTTTATCAGGAATATTATCGACTTCCTCATCGGTTAAAAAACAAACTTTAGTCCGTAATTCTTTTTTTATATTTCCTAATATAAAAGGTACCGCATAAGTAGAAAATTTCACTCCTCTATTTAAATCAAAAGATCGTGCAGCGGCAAACAACCCCATCATACCTACTTGAACTAAATCTTCACGGTCAAAAGCGCTAACCTTAAAACGATTTACAATATGATAAACTAGCCCCAAGTTTTCTTTAATTACATATTCATAATTTTCGTATTCGTAAGTGGAGATTTTAAAGCTGTTCATAATACTTTTTAATCATTTTCACACTCGTTCCTTGGTTAACGGTAGATGACACTATTAACTGATCAGTAAATACTTCCATAATAGTGAAGCCTAATCCCGCGCGCTCTTCATCTATTTTCGTTGAATAAAGCGGTTCTTTGGCTTTAGAGATATCTTCTATACCTATTCCCATATCAATTACTTCCATTGTAACCGTTTCATCATCATATGACATTTTCAATTCAACTATTTTTGATTCATCCGAACCATATCCATGTACTATCGCGTTAGTTACGGCTTCAGATATAGCCGTTTTTATTTCATTTATAAAGCCAACATCTACTTTTAAATTTACTAAAAAACTAGCGGCAACTCCTCGTGCAAATATTACATTTTCATTTTTAGCTAAAAACTTAACACTCATTAAATTGTTCATACTACCTCCAAAACACTTTGTGCTTCATCTTCTGTTGAAGCTACTAAACAGATTTTTTTCAAACCTGAAAGCATAAATATCCTTTCAATCATTTCGTTCATTGAACATACTACAACTTTTCCCCGCCGTTCTTTTAATTGGCTATATCTCCCTATTATAAACCCTATTCCACTACTATCCATAAAAGGGACTTCTTCTAAATTAATAATTATGTGTCTAATGTAATATTTATTTAAGACCTCCGTAACGCGGTATTTTAAACCTTCTACACTAGCTTGATCCAATTCGCCTCTTAGACGAATGAACAAAATATTCCGTTTTATCGCCATTTGTAAACTTAAACTCATATCTTCCCCTTCTTTTTTTTCGTTTATATTAATTTTACCATTAATACTAACTAAAAAAAAGGGGTTCGACATTTTATGTCATTAACCCCGATATTTAGTATCTTAAAAACGAATCAAAATACAGCAAATTATGTTTTTTTTCGAAATATTTTATCAAAAAAGAACAAATTTTAAAATATTAGCTGAAAAATGAAATTATAATTTTCCAAAGAAAATCCCAAAACTCTACTTTCTTATAACTTGCATTTAAGACAAGTTCTATCTCTCCTATTTTCTCATTTTCACTATTCATTATTTCAACTTTTCCAATGTTAGTTTCTTTATATGTTTTGAGCGCATCTTCGTTTACAATGGTTTTTAATTTAAAATTTGGTTTACTACTGCCCTTTTTAACAGTAACGTAAAAATCATCACCGGCTACGAGTTTCAATTCTTGAGGATTAGTCATAATACTTTCTCTTTTTTCTAAAACAGTCCCCTTACCTACCGCTAAAAAATCCTCATAATTGGAATTACCATAATTAAACATACTGACAACATCTTTTGTTCGTAATGTAGGTGATGAACAACCCATAACAACACCTATTAGGCGCATTTTATCCTGTTTCATCGTTGCCGTTATACAGTATCCTGCCTTTTCTGTCCATCCTGTTTTTAAACCATCCACACCAGGAACATGTCTTACTAGCTTATTAGTGTTAACAAGCCAAAAACGTTTATCGGTATCTTCTCTTACATAATCTTCATACTTACTTGTTAAACTTAATATTTCTGGATATGTTTTTATTAAATGTCGTGCCATAAGTGCCATATCATAACTTGAACTAACATGCCCATCGCTTGGTAATCCAGTCGCATTTTTAAAGATGGTATTTTCTAATTTCAACTCTTTAGCTTTAGCATTCATCGCTCTTACAAACTCTTCTTCACTGCCTTTTATTGCTTCAGCAAGTGCGACTGTAGCGTCGTTGGCAGAAGCGATAACAATACTTTTTAACAAATCGCTAACTTTCATTTGTTCGCCAACACTTAAAAAAATTTGCGATCCTCCCATCGATGCAGCATATTCTGATGTTGTTATTAATTTATCTTTTGTAATTAATTCTTGTTTAAGGGCATCCATAATAATTATGATACTCATAATTTTAGTCATACTAGCAGGAGGTAATGGTGTTTTAGCTTTTTTTTCATACAAAATATCTCCCGTACTATATGACATAAGAATAGCACTATTACTATTAGGGGTGATATCCATAACATCAGCTTTGGTAATCACTTGCTTTTCTAAAGAAAATAGTACAATAGTAACTACTAATATCATCAACATTTTAAGTACTAATTTAAATTTAGAATTTAAATTTTTCATTTTTGTTTTATTTTCTATCATTTTCTCACCTATAGAATTATATGATAAGAAGTTTTTACTTATGATTATAAATGTTTTTAAAAAAAAGAGATTTTTTTGAACTGATATCCGTCAAGTAGACAGTTAATAAAAATAAAATTATTCACTGTTTACTTTGGAGACATCACATCACAAGCTAAATCTCTTTTTAATTTTATTTTATTTGCCAATCAATTGGCTCATCTAAAAAAGCATTTGTTTTAGAGAATGGTCTACTTCCAAAAAAGCCCCGATATGCCGAAAGTGGTGAAGGATGTGGCGAAACAAGAACTAAATGATTAGGATTATTGAGATACATTCTTTTGCTCGCTGCAAAACTTCCCCAAAGAATAAAAACTATTTTTCGATTTTGTTCATTTAGCGTTTTTATAACCGCATCCGTAAAATTTTCCCAACCAATCCCTTGATGACTAAGGGCGTTATGAGCTCGCACAGTTAAAATGCTGTTTAGCAATAAAACACCTTGTTCTTCCCATTTTGTTAAATCACCATGTTTTGGAACACTGCATCCTAAATCATCGTGAAGTTCTTTATATATATTTTGTAGACTTTTTGGGATTGCTTCTCCTCTATGAACACTAAAACTTAACCCCATTGCTTGCCCTGGTTCATGATATGGATCTTGACCAAGAATTACAACTTTTACCTTATCTAATGGTAACAGCAATAACGCCTGCATTATTTCATCTTCTTTGGGATAAACAATATAATGCTCGTATTCATATTTGATATAGTCCATTAGTTTGGGCCAATATGGTTTTTTCATTTCATCAATCAGCAATTCTTTCCAAGTATTATACATCTTTTCCCTCTTCTTGTTTTATGGGCATTAACATTTTTATCGCTTTATGATGCATTTTTACTTTTACCGAGTCTGTTATCATATTTTCACCATCAATACAAACAGGGAAAGGTTTCTTTCCTTTTATAGTAACCTCTTTTTTCTGATAATAAAATACAATATCTCTAAGTTTAGGATGAGTAACATGCTCACCTTTCTTATAATATTTAACCATTCTTAAAAAACGCAATGCAGATAAGTGTTTAACGACTACTATATCAAATAATCCATCGTTAACGATAGCATTAGGCGTACATCTAAATCCACCACCATAGTACTGACCATTACAGCAGGCTATAAGTAGAGATTTATCATCAAAGAGCACTTCATCTTCAGTTTCTAATTTAGTGTATCTATTCATCTTAAAAAGGTTTTTACCAAGTGCTATCACATATGCCAAATTAACATTTTTGATATGTTTCTTATATCTTGTACAATCCATATTGGCACCAGCATCGTAACCTATATTCACTTCATTAACAGCGTAATGACCATTCACTTCGATGATATCAATATCAAAGAGTGAACCATCGCGAAGTTTTTCAAGATCCATAAAATTACAGTCTTTAAAATTTTTTAAATAATCATTACAAGAACCGATAGGAATTACGCTAAAATGAGCTTTAGGATAACCAAAAATCCCATTTATTACTTCATAACTTGTTCCATCGCCACCACAAGCATAAAAGATAGTATCCTCAGTTAAGTTAGAAGCTATCTTTTTAGCTTGAATGGTTGCATCCTTATATCCTTTAGTAAAATATAGTTCATAATCTAAACCATCATAAACTGTTTCTATCATTTCTGCAAGTTCTGTACTTTTATCTTTAGGTCCTGCGGCCGGATTTATTATAAAATAGTGTTTCATATGTATGCCTCTTTATTAATAATACCTATTAATTTTACCAAAAATGTTGTTTTATGTCAAGAATATATTCTTTTACTTACTTTTTTACTACTTTTTCTACAAAATTATTGTTTACAATCTTATCAAATGGAGCTCTTTTAGATAATTCTTTTGCTTCTTCCATAACATCCATCAAAGTATTTAAACCTTTTTCGCTAAAATATGGTGTTTTACACCACACATCAGCTTCACGATATCGTTTCACAATTGTGGTTAACTCGTCGATAGACAAATCGTTAAAGGTTTTTTGAAGTTCTATCGCAACTTCTTGATCAGTACTATTTGTAACAAATTGTTGACCTTTATATATAGCTTTTGTAAATTTTTCAATTATTAGAGGATTCTTTTCCATATAACTTTTTGTTACATAATATGAAGTATAAGGAATGTAATCAGAAAATTGACCAACCGATGCTAACACATGTACTTTTCCTGCTTTTTCAAGTGAGGTAGCAGTCGGTTCAAAAAGAGTCGAATAATCTCCTTCTCCGTTTACAAATGAACCAGCCATTGCGTTAAATTGAATATCGGTTCGTACATAAACATCTTTATCAAAACCGGTTCTTGAAACCATTAATCCTTGTTTTTTAATAACATATTCTAAAGTCATTTCCGGAACACCGCCTAGACGTCCTCCTAGAATTGACTTACCCCTTAGTTTTTCAAGACTAAACGATGGATCCTTCTCTCTTCCAACGATAAAACTACCATCTTTTTGGGTTAATTGAGCAAAATTTATCATGTAGTCACTTTGCCCATTATTATATACATAAATGGTCGCTTCTGGACCAGAAAAACCGATGTCTGCATCTTTTGATAGTAAAGAAGCCATAACTCTATCGGCTCCACCAGCGTTTACCAAGTCTATTTTTAAACCCTCCTCTTCAAAATAACCTTTTGTTATCGCTACATATTGGGGAGCATAAAAAATTGAATGCGTAACCTCTGATAACGTTACTTTTGTTAATTTATTAGTTTTACATCCTAATACCATTACCATAACTATAATGATATTTAAAAATAAAATTATTTTTTTCACTTTATTCCTCGTTTCTTTTTAAATGATATTTCTATTAGATTGACCACTTCATACATTATAAACGCAATAACCGCAAGAACAATGACACCCATCATTACTAAATCCATTCTAAATACCTGAGATCCATACACGATTAAATACCCAATACCAGCTCTTGAAACTAAAAATTCACCTACTATAACCCCTACCCAAGTCATTCCGATATTGATTTTAATTATTGATACAATGTTGGGTATATTACTAGGGAGAATTAATTTAGTTAATATTTGCCATTTTGTAGCTTTAAAACTTTTTAGCATTTTTATTTTGTCTTCTTCCATCATTTGAAAATAATTATAAGCGGTTATAATCGTTAACACTAATGAAATCGACATCGCTACAACCGTTATACCTTTAATACCAGTTCCTGCCCAAATTATTAAAATAGGGGCTAAAGCCGTTTTAGGTAAAGCATTCAAAATTATTAAGAATGGATCTAAAACTTTTGCGGCATAAGGAAACCACCAAATAATGATAGCTATAAATAAACCAACACTTGTTCCTATTATTAATCCTAGCATAGTCTCTAAAATAGAAATACCTAAATGACGATATATCGTTCCATCTACAAAGTACTTTTTGAGAAGTTCTAAAATATTACTCGGTTTACTGAACAAAAAGCCATTAATAATATTATATTTTGACAATACTTCCCATAGAATAATAAAAGCTATAAGCAATAGTATTTGTGATAATATTACAATAGATTTATCTTTAATTTTGGCTTTATAATAGGGATTATGCTTCGTCTGGTTCATTTTCATTCAATTCCTTCCATATTTCATCAAAATAGTTTTGAAAAATCTCTTCCGAGCGAGTTTTTAATGGCGTTTTATTTTTTAGATCATTGAATAAAATAGTATGTGAATTTATAATATGGGCAGGACGTTTTGATAAGACAATTATTCTATCGCACATCGATATTGCTTCTGAAATATCATGAGTAACTAAAATTGTCGCTATTTTTTCAGTTTTAATCATTTTATAAACATCATCACATACCATTAATCTTGTTTGAAAATCAAGAGCGGAAAAAGGTTCATCCAGTAATAATAATTGTGGTGATGTTGCGAGGGTTCTAATAAGTGCTATCCGTTGACGCATTCCACCCGATAATTCTTTGGGGTAATTATTAATAAAATCTATTAACCCATATTTTACAAGCATATTCTTAACCTTTTCAAGATTTTCAGTTGTTTTCTGCTTTTTTATTTCTAAACCAAGTGTAACATTTTTCCAAATATTTCGCCATTCCAACAAATGATCTTTTTGAAACATATATCCGACTTCACCTTTTAAAGTTACTTTGCCCTTTGTAGGTGCTAAAAGTCCCGCAATAAGGTTCAATATCGTTGTTTTTCCACTTCCCGAAGGCCCTATTATTCCCACTATTTCCCCTTCATGGAGTTCTATATCAATACCATCAATAACATCTAATTCACCATTGATGGTCCAAAACGACTTTGAAACATCAACCATTTCTAAGACTTTTTCTTTTCCCATTTTATCACCCTTTATCGTATTAAGTAGTCTACTTCATTATATTAAAAATATAGTATTTGGCATCATCAATAGCCTACTTATAAATTTCTTTTTTAATAATTGTATTTTATGAGAGCATTATAAAAACACATTGAGTTAATACCCAATGTGTTAATTTTAATTTATTCTTTTTTCTTAAAGAAAAACTTTTTTTCTTTTATTTTCATATCGATACTATCTTTATCCATCATCAAAATGGCAACTACCGCGTTAACGATAATTATAATAAGGTATGATGAAAGGGACATAACTAACAATAAGAGAAGTGGGGTAGCATTGATTTTCGTATCTGCTTCAAGCATTTCACCATTATAATATGTTGTATTATCTTCAATCACCCAATAGTATTTATTCTTTTCTTTATTATATTCAAGGTGACTATGATTTTCAACATATGCATTTTTTTCATCTTGATCCTCAATATATGATACGTAATAACTACCATCAGTATCTTCAAATACTTCACATTTTTCTTTATAATAGTCAATTTCACTTTCAACAATTTTTACTTTAGCATTAATTGATGTTGGCGTATTACCTACATACCAACGTGAAATTCTATATCTCTTATTATCCTTAACATCAACTATTGTTTTTAATTGAATGCTACCTGCATTAGTTTCGCGATTAGTAATTTCAACTAATTGGAACTGATCCCTTAAATCTAATGGACCAATTCTCACTTGTCTAATTGAGCCAATAACTACTGTTAGGGATAAAACAACCATCGATATAAATAGAGTTAAAGTCTGCCATTTGAAAGGTCGACATGTCGTATATAATATTAACATACAAGTAGCTGTAGCAGAAACAACAACTATTGTTGCAACTTGATCAGTGGTAAATCCTAGTGGACGTGCTAACATATACGCAACACAAACTTCTAAAGCAATCGTTATTGCCCCTGGAAGAGATTTACGAATAACGTTATATAAGAATCGTCCTTTTATAATATCTTTGTTAGGTTGTAATGCTAAGAAGAAAGCAGGAATTCCGATCGCAAATAACTCTATTGGAATAAGTTGTGATGGTGAAAAAGGATAATTTCCCTCTAAAGAAGGAGAAAATTTTGAGAAGAATCCAGCTATTACTAACAAAGCAATAATCATTGAAAATAGTGTTTTAACAAAGAACAAAGAAGCTGTACGTTGAATATTATTGATTACACGTCTTCCTTCTGCAACTACGTGAGGCATAGAAGCAAAATTAGAATCTAATAAAACTAATTGAGCAACATTTCTAACAGCATCACAACCCGATGCCATCGCGATACTACAATCAGCTTCTTTCAAAGCTAAAATATCATTTACACCATCACCTGTCATAGCTACAGTGTGCTTAGCTTCTTTTAAAGCTTTTACTAATATTTGTTTTTGGTTTGGTTTTACTCTTCCAAATACCGTGTAACTATTAGCTACTTGAGCAACTTCTTCATCAGTCAAACCATCTAAACTTATATAATCTTCTGCATTTTCGATTCCTACTCTTCTAGAAACCTCAGATACGGTAACCGGATTATCTCCTGATATAACTTTTACTTGCACACCATTATCACGGAAATATTTAATAGTGTCATACGCTTCACGACGAATTTGATCTTCTATCAATATTAGAGCTACTATTTTAGGAACTCTTTGAATTTTACCATCTTTTAATGGCATCGCACTATGGGCTAATGCTAAAACACGTAGGCCTTGATTAGCATATTCATTTACATTATCAGAAACACGATCAAAACTACCTTTTAAAACAAATTCAGGGGCCCCTAGGATAAACGTTCCACCTATTTCAGCAAAAGAAACAGCACTATATTTATTTTCTGAACTAAATGGTAATATTTCGGTAGCAGTGTATTTTTTGCCAAACCCAAAATAATTTTCAAGGGCTTTGGCTGTAGAATTAGCTTCTTGCAAGGCTGAATTCATTGAACTCATGACATCTGAAACATTAAACTCAGTATTACGACGTGGTTCTATGTATCTTGTTACTGTCATTGTTCCATCTGTGATTGTGCCTGTTTTATCTAAGCATAGTACATCAACTCTTGCAAGCATTTCAATACAATATATTTCTTGAACGAGTGTTTTTCTTTTTGAAAGTCTAATTACTCCGACTGCCAAAGCTACTGTTGTTAACAAGAAAAGTCCTGCGGGAATCATCCCTAAAAGAGCGGCTGATGTTGATTTTATACTATCAGTATATGTAGGACTACCATAACTCATAAAGAAATCTTGAATAGATTTGATTTTTTCAGCTCTTATATAAAGTATTAATCCACTTGGAATAAAAATAATACTCACAAATCTCAACAAATATCTAAGTGATGATAATATTTCTGATTTAGGTTTTGAATATTGTTTAGCTTCATTGCTTAATTTTTCAATTTGGTTATCCTTACCTACTCTTTCAACTTTTGCTTTACAATTACCAGAAACAACAAAACTACCTGAATAGAGTGTGTCACCAACAACCTTTCTAATAGGAACTGATTCTCCCGTTAGTTGTGATTCGTTTACCTCTATTTCTCCTGATACTAGTATCGCATCTGTTGTTATTTCTTTACCTGCATTAAGATACATAATATCATCAAGCACTATTTCTTCAACTTTAATTTCTTGTTTTATGCCATTTCTTATTACATAAGCACTTGGCGCAGAAAGCAAAGACAATTTATCTATCGTTTTCTTCGATTTAATTTCTTGAATTATACCAATTAGAGTATTAACCGTAACGATTAAAACGAAAGTATAATTTAAAATTTCTACTTTCGCACTAAGTAATAAAACAAATATCAAAGCGTACATAACGTTAAAAAAAGTAAAAAAATTTTTTAAAATTATATTTAAAATTGTTTTATTACTACCTTTATTGACTGTATTTGTCAAAAAATGTTCATTACGTTCAGCTACTTGCTCACTATTTAAGCCTATTGAAACATCAGGATTATATCTTACTATCTCAAAATCAATTTCTTTATTTTTCTTTTTTTTCATCGATATCTCCTTCACCTTATTATATTAAAATCATATTATAACTATGTATTGCACTTTAAGTATATCGTACCTATTCTACCACAATTTTCTTTTTTTTGCTAGCAAAATAATAAATACATTTTTATTTTTTAAGAGATGCTATTTTTGACAATCTTATCCAAATATGATAGAATTATTAATATATAATTAAAGAAAGGATTTTATATGAAGAAACATATTATTGGCATAACACCACGCTTTTGTAATGAACCACCAAAAGTTCAAGCTAACTACTCTTACTTTGTGCCTTTTAATAAACGGGACATTATTCCTATCGTACTTCCGGTTGGTTCTAAGCACTTAAAAGAGGTTTTGGACTTGTGCGATGGTTTTTTAATTATTGGTGGTGATGATATTGATCCAAAATACTATAATCAAGAAAATAAAGGTTTTTCTCGCGATGTGCAACCATTAATTGATGAGGTTGATCTAGAAGTAATTGAATATATAAAAAAGAACCCCAAACCAACTTTAGGAATTTGTCGAGGAATACAATCACTTGCAGCTTTTTGGGGTGGTAGTTTATATCAAGACCTTGATAATGAACATGTTCTTCACACCTCATCAAATAACGAACATAACGTTGTTGCAGTTGCAAATACTCCTTTAACAAAACTTTTACCAAGCGAATTTAAAGTAAATACTTACCATCATCAAGCGGTAAAAAGAGTTCCTACTGATTTTATCGTTTCATTTATGCACGATGATGCTATCGAGGCTATTGAACACAAGAATTTACCAATTTTAGGTGTTCAATGGCATCCTGAAAGATACGATACAAAAGAAAGTGAAATAATCTTTGATTATTTTGTCAGTCTAATCAAAAAGTACGCTAAATAAAAAGGTTCACATCGAACGATGTGAACCCTCTTTTTTAATTAATTTTCTTTTTTGTATTCTTCAATAATTTTAGCAACAAGATGTTCAGGAACATCAGCATATCTTACAAATTTACGACTGAAACGTCCACTTGCTTGAGTCATTGCTTTTAAGTCTGTCGCATATTTTGTAATTTCAGCTTCTGGTACTTCAGCAATAACACATTGTTTTCCATTTGGAAGTGGGTCAATACCTAATACTTGACCACGACGTTTATTCATATCACCCATAACATCACCTACGTAGTCATTTTTAACTATAACACGTACTTCCATTATTGGTTCTAGAATAGTTGGTTTTATAGTTTTGCAAGCTTCTTTGAATGATAATGCTGCTGCAAGTTTAAATGAAATTTCATTAGAGTCAACTGGGTGGTAACTTCCATCATAAAGAACGGCACGTACACCAATAACTGGGAATCCAGCAAGAGGACCATGAACTAAACAATCTTGTAACCCTTTTTCAACAGCAGGGAAATAGTTTTTAGGGACAGAACCACCAACTACTTCAGATGCAAATTCAAAGTCTTTATCTGTTGGTTCAAAACGAATCCATACATCACCAAATTGACCAGCACCACCAGATTGTTTTTTATGACGTCCTTGAGCAGAACCAATCTTGCGGATTGTTTCACGATATACAATCTTTTGATCAGCTGTGTTAACTTCTACTTTAAACATATTCTTCATTTTTTCAAGAATATAACTGATATGAGTCATACCTTGACCGCCAAGTAAGAATTGTGCAGTTTCAGGATTACGTTTAATTTCGAAAGAAGGATCTTCTAAGTTTAATTTTTGTAAAGATGCAGACATCTTATCTTCATCTTGTTTAGTTTTAGCGCTAATAGCAACATAAATAACTGGTGTAGGCAATTCAGGTGCAACATATTTTAAAGTGCATTTTTTATCGCACATTGTATATCCTGTTGCAAGTTCACTCATTTTTGTAACTGCTCCAATATCACCGGCATGTAATACATCAACGTTAATTTGATTTTTCCCTATTAGTGTAATAAATTGACCTACTTTAGCTGTAGTATCAGTATTTGGGACAAATACTTCTGTTAAACCTTTTGTTGAACCTGTTTGAACCTTAAAGAAACTAATAGTACCAAGGAATGGGTCTACTAATGTTTTGAAAACATAAGCAGAGAATGGTTCATTTTCATTAACTTCTTTTAGAACATTTGAATCATCTTTAGTGTTAACAGCTTTGAAAGGTGCTGCAGCATCTGGAGATGGTAAATATTCACATACCATATTTAATAAAGTTTCAACGGAAATATTTTTAGTAGCAGATCCTACTAAAATAGGGAAAATTTCACCATTTCTAACGCCTGTGCGTAAACCTTCTTTAATTTCTTCAGTTGTTAATTCTTCACCACCAAAGAATTTATCTAATAATTCTTCACTAGTTTCGGCAACAGCTTCACTAATATTCATTGCCATTTCTTCAACATGGTCAGCTAAATCAGCTGGTATTTCAGTTTCTTTAGTTTGAGCACCATCGAATAAATGAGCTTTTTTGTCAACTGCATCAACAAATCCTTTAAAATCATTTTCTTTTCCAACTGGCCAGCATAATGGTAAGGCTTTTGGTCCAAAACTTGTTTTAATTTGTTCCAAAACATTTTCGAATTTTACATTTTCTTTATCCATTTTATTAATAAAAACAATTGTTGGAATGTTACGACTACGTAATTCTTCCCATGCGCGATCAGTTCCTACTTCAACGCCTTTTGTAGCATCAATCATAATAACTGCTCCACCAACAACCGCTAAATCATTTTCAATTTCACCAACAAATTCTTCTGATCCAGGTGTGTCAAGGAAGTTAATCTTATGCTCCTTCCATTCAACAGGTAATAATGCTGTTGATAAAGAAGTTTGTCGAGTTTGTTCTTCAACAAGATAATCAGATACCGTTGTTTTACGTTCAACTTCACCTTTTTTGGCAATTGCTTTACCAACAAAAAGAGCAGATTCTGATAAACTTGTTTTACCACTACCAAGGTGACCTAAAAGGGCAACGTTTCTAATTTGGTTAGCTAAATACTCTTTCATATATACCTCCTATTAGTATTTAATAATCACAACGTATATATTATACTACATTTCAATTATAATTGCATATATTTTGGTTTTTTTTTTGCAAGCGGTTACAAAATAAAAAACTTAAGGTTTTTATTAGTAGCCTTAAGTCCTTATTTTTTATTAATATTTTACGAATTTTTCGACATCTAAAACGAAAATGGTAGCTCCTGCAACACTAACTTCTATTGGATAAGAAGAGAATACACTGAATTCGTTGGGATTAGTTGTTTGAACAGTTTTTTTGCGGGTTTTAGAATATCTGCTAACGATGTCTATCGCATTTTGAATTTTATCCTCATCAGTACCTACTAAAAGAGTTGTATTACCGCTCGATAGTAAACCACCTGTTGATGCCATTTTTGTAACAAAATATTGTTCTTTTAATAAGGCAGATAAAACGCGATTTGCATCATCATTCGCAATAATTATTATCATTAACTTCATTGTTGCACCTCACGCAAATATTTTACCATATTTTGTAGTATTACGTTAAGATTTTACTTTATTTATTAATTTATTATTGCGTTTTTTTGTTTGATTAAAGCCTTCAATGCGTTTAAATCATTTACACCCTTAAGCTCCACTATTTCTGGAAAAATCAAAGTATCAACTTTATTTTCTGCCGCTATGACATTTATTAATTCTGTTAAATAGTATTCCCCTGTTACATCACTTTTCTTAACATTGCCAATATACTTTATAATCAAGCTATTAGGAATGATGTATATACTCGTATTAATGATATTATTCATTTTTTCCATTCCTGTTGCATCCTTGTCTTCAACAATTTTAATGAGTTTATCATTTTCCATTTTTATTCGGCCATATCCATTGGGAAATCTTACCCGCATTCCTACAACAAGAGTTGTTGCTTCAAGACTATAATAATAATCTACAATATTTTCTATAATATTTTTTGTCAGAAATGGTGTATCTGCGGGGACTATTAACGATGAACTATTTTCTTTTAAGTTAAATAAAGCACTTTTTAAAGCGTCTGCTGTCCCTTTTTGTTCGGTTTGAATTACGTACATAGGTTTTTTTCCTAACGATTCTTCAATTAATTGATAATTATTATTTACTACTATAATAACCCCATCGGTATTGGGCTCTAATGCTTCATATATTCTTTTAATCATTGGGATACCCTCAACTGTTATCATAACTTTAGGTATCGCTTCCTTCATTCTAGTTCCTTTTCCTGCTGCTAAGATTATCCCTTGTATACTTTCCACAAAACCACACTTCTTTCCTTTTGGTTGCATTTACCTTTTATTTTTGGTATAATATATGATAAAGTGAGGCATTTTATGTATAAAAAAATTTCTTTTTTCTTAATAACCTTTTTATTAACAACGATGATAACAGGATGTGGTAAACAAACACTACTTAATGATTCTTATGCAATTGTGTATGAAAACGGAACTCCGTATCTAATCAATGAGGTCGAAGATAAATACTCTTTGGCAAAATACGATTATATTGTAAACGATTTTAATGACTATATAACAGTTGGCAAAAACAAAAATGGAAAACTTCTTTACGGCTTTATCAAAAAGAATGGCCAAGAAGTGATAAAACCTAAATACTTATGGGCTTCTGTTATGAGGGAAGAAAAAGCGGTTGTTACAACGACAAAAGGACAACAAATCATCAATGCGGCTGGTAAAGTCATCTACAAATTTAAAGATGGAACAAGCTCTAGCAGCTATTTCTCTGATAATTATCTTTTGGTTGAAATAGATAATAAAGTTACCTTTTTAAATAGTAATTTTGAATTATTAGATCTTACCTTTGATTATGCAACACCTTTTCAAAATGGCTATGCTTGCGTAGGAGTTTTTGAAAATAATCAGATGAAATATGGTTACCTAAGAAGTGATGGCACTCTTTTAGAGACCCCAAATGGTGAATTTCCTTTTGACTTTGTTGATAACTTCAATATGGGACTTGCAAGAGTAGGGTACTTAAATATGTCTCCTGCAAAAGAACCGACACCTGGTGTTGACAATTATTTATTCAATTATCTAAAAGAGGATGGAAGTCTTCTACTTGATGATAATAAAATAATTTTAAATGAAAAAAGTTACATTCTTGAATATGCTCAAAATTTTTCTCCTGATGGCGTTGCGTTAGTAGGTTTTTACCAAATGATTAAAGAATCTACCAGTGCTCCTCTAAAACCGTATATACAATACTATTTTTTAAATTCTAATGGTAAAATTGCCAGTGAACGCATTAATAGTGGTGGAATGATCGGCGATTTATACTTTCCAGGAATGCTTGTCGGTGGTACATTTCGTTGTCGCTACCGCGCAATGGGAGCAGGTGCATGGAAAATGTATACTGCCACCTATAATGAAGATACTGATATTTACCGAATTGATGTACTAGAAGATACAGACTTATCAAATAATCCTGATTTATCAAATACCCCTCCTACAGAAATGACCAATTTTCGTTTTTCAGAATACTATAGCGAAGATGTTAGTCTCGCAAAAATTAGAATTTCTAGTGGCTATTATGGACTTATTAATTCCTCTGGTTCTTTAGTATTATCTGTGAAATACGATAAGATTATATATTAAGGAGGAAAATTATGATTGAACTACGCAACATAAATAAATATTATCGTATGGGTCGTTCATTAAGAAGTAGTAAATCTGATGATTTAACCTACCACGCCTTAAAAGATATTAACCTAAAATTTGGTAATAAAGGAATGAATTTTATCCTTGGTAAAAGTGGAAGTGGTAAAAGTACACTCCTTAATATAATAGGTGGTATTGACAAATACGATAGTGGCGAATTAATTATTGATGAAGTAAACACCAAGAATTACTCTTCAAAAGATTATAACACTTATAGAAACACTTATATTGGTTTTGTGTTTCAAGAATTCAATGTTTTAAAAGGCCTAAATGTCTATGAAAATATCGCCTTAAGTCTCGATTTAAAACATGTTCCAAATAAAGATCAAAAAGATTTAATTAAAAACGTAATCGAACGAGTAGGATTAACTGGACTTGAAGACCGCATGATGAATCAAATATCAGGTGGGCAACGACAACGTGTCGCTATCGCGAGAGCTCTTGTAAAAGAACCAAGAGTTATCATAGCCGATGAACCTACTGGTAACCTCGATAGTAAAAATAGTAAAATGGTTATGGATTTATTAAAAGAATTATCACATGACCATCTTGTAATTATTGTTACTCATAACGACCTTTTAGCTCATGAGTACGCTGATAGAATTATTAGTTTAAGAGATGGAAAAATAATATCTGATGAAAATAACATCACTGATGAATCAAACCAAACATATAGCCTAGAGCCCGTCAAAGCTCCTATAAAAACGAGTATCTCACTTGCTTTAAAGAGTATGCTAAAAAATAAAGTCCGCTTTATTTTTATCATTCTCCTCTTCGCTGTTTCATTATTGTTTGCGGGGGTAGTCGCGAATTTATTTCTATCAGACACAACAAAAGTTTACGCAGAATTTCAAAATAAATATAACAATAATATTTTAAACATTCAAAAAAAATACCTAAATAGTGGTGTTACTTCTTCTACAGGCTTCTATAAATTTGAAATAGATAGACAAATTGCTAAGTATAAACAAAACTACCCTCAAATTGATTATATTAGAGGGATGGATTACAAGATAAAAATTGATCAAAACGCAACTGTCGAAGATGATATTCATACAAACTACATCCAAAGAATTCATTTATATGATGATGAAGTTAATGACATCAACCTCTATAAAGAGCGTTCAAAAGAAATTAGATCATATGATAAAGATAAATATATTCCAACTATCATCACTGATTATGTTGCGGATAACCTCATATGGCAAAACTATTTTGGAAAAACTGACTTATCCTGGGATGATTTACTTGGTAAAAGTATCAAAGCTGATGGATTTATTCGTGAATTCATAATTGTCAATATTCTCAGAACTGATTATAAAGACTTTGTTGATAATTTTGAAAGTGATGCCAACTATAAAGCAGCTTTTAAAGACAACTTATTATATTATAATTCAATGTTTTTAGATGAATATTATTACAAAAAAGCATATCAAGCTGGTAAACCACTCGATGGCGCTGAAGAATACTATGATAATGTTGAATATATTTATGACAATTTCATTTACTCTTTCCTCAAAAAAACTGGCGTTTATGAAAATATCAAAATAACATCTTTTGATAGTGTAAAAGCTAGTGATGTTCAAAGTGATGCAGGCGCTGAACCATTAAAACCTGAAGATGGTAAACAAATTGAAATAGCTGTTTCATCAGGATTTCTTCACAAGGTAATTGGCCTAACAGGCGATGTAAATGAATTATATGATATTGTTAACTATCAAATAGAATACCTTGATGCTGCCGGCAATAAAAAATATCAAACATACAATGCCATTCCAATGTTAACAGGTGTTTCTAGAATACCTAATGCTCTCTCAGGTAAAATTACTACTATTATCGAAAATGAAGAACCAATTATTTATACACCAAGAAAAGCTGAATCGGACCTTTTCTATAAATATTGTAACTATAGTTACGGCAATGATGGAGGTTATTTGACTTTAATCGTCAATAATTTAGATGGAACTAATAGTTCTATCAAAGCTAATTCCCTTTTCTACCGTAATCTAATTAAAAACGACATTAATATTAAAAATATTACCTTTAATAAGGTTGTTTTAGTTGAAGATTTTATCAATAACAATTTATGGTTATTTATTGGTGTCTTCTTCGTGTTTGGTTTATTTAGTATACTTTTAATATTTAATTTCATTATTGTTAATATTAAAAATAGTACTAGGGATATAGGTATCTATATGTCACTTGGTATGAGTGGATTCAAAATTTCATTGATCTACTTCTTCCAAGTAATTATTATGGGATTAACTTCATTTATTATAGCTAGTATCGGATCATTTATCTTCTTAAAAGTGTTAGATGCAAAATTTACTGCTATGACGATGGTTAATTTAAGAATTATTAACGTATCCTTCTTAGGCACTTTAATAGTTCTTGGTATCGCTACTTTTTTCCCTACCTTATCGGTAATATTTCCTCTTCTTAACCTAAATCGGAAACGTCCGGTCGACGTTATCAAGAGTATTTAGGAGGTCTTATGATTGAATTAAGAAACATTAATAAATACTATCAATCTGGCACCGAAAAAATTCATGCTTTAAAAAATATAAATTTGGTTTTTCCGAAGAAAGGACTCATTTTTATTCTCGGTCCTTCTGGATGTGGAAAATCAACATTGCTTAACCTTTTAGGAGGTCTTGATAAAGCTGATGAAGGTGAAATATTCATAGAAAATAGAGCTTTTTCAAGTTTTTCTAAACAAGATCTCAATAATTATTTAAATAGTTATCTAGGATTCGTCTTTCAAGAATATAATATTCTTAAGGATTTAAATCTTTATGAGAATATTAGTCTTCCTCTTGAAATTCAAAATGCACCTAAAAAAGTTATTAACGAAAAAGTTAAGAAAACAATTGAAGATGTCGATTTAAAAAACCTTGATAAACGCCGCATTAACGAATTATCTGGAGGACAACGTCAGAGAATCGCGATTGCTAGAGCCCTTATTAAAGATCCAAAATTAATTATCGCAGATGAACCAACTGGTAACCTTGATAGCGTTACAGGCGAGACAATTTTTAACCTATTTAAAAAACTATCACAGGACCGTCTAATTGTCATCGTTACACATGATGAAGAATCAGCATACAAATATGGTGATCGTATCGTTAAAATAGATGATGGTGCCGTTGTTGAAGATACACTTCAAACTAATGAAGTCCAGGATTACGAACCTGAACAGTTAAAACTTAAAAAAGCTCATGTTCCTCTAAAAATAAGTATTAAGTTAGCTCTTAAAAATATGTGGCATAAAAAATTCCGCTTTTTAGCGATGGCCTTAATTACGACACTTAGTCTTGTCTTTTTAAGCTTCACAATTGAACTTAATGGTGATAAGATCCGTGAAAATGTTTATACATCGGTTGAAGCTGATTATTTATACACTGATATTATGGAAAAGATTCAACTTCCTGATAATTTCATTAAAACATCGGTTTATGATAAGTATATTGGCTCTCCATTGTCAAAAAACTCTTATCATACGATAAAAAGTAAAATTAAAAATTTAAATTTACACCAATATTCCATTGTAAATATTGATGTTACAGGTTCCCGCAAATATTTAGGAAATCATTTCTTCACCGGTGATATCAACTATATCATTAAATATGATAGTTCCAATACATATGAACTACTTGCCGGTAGAACACCTAATAGTCCTTCGAGTGAAGTTGATATGGTAAATGACATAAAAGAAGTAATGATTACCGACTACTTAGTAGAAATGTTTAATTTCTATGAAATTTATCCCAACGCTTCTCTTCCACAAGATTATTTAAATAAAATCCTTAACTTAAGAGATTATGGAAACTATAAAATCGTTGGAATTGTTAAAACTAATTATGAAAAATGGACTAACTTAAGTAGTTCTCATAAAGAATTAGACTTGACGGAAAAACAAAACTTTGCTTTTTCAAATGATTGGAAATCCATGAGTGCAGTTTATATGCCAGAAGAATACTTTAATAAACAAAGAATGCTTCCAAACTATACTTTAAATCTAGGGTTATACTATATGGATGCTAATATCTCGCAAGATGTTAATTCTACTAATATAAAGAGAATGACATTAACTAGCGAGACTCAACAAATAATCGAAGGTAGTATCGGTGAAGGATGGCGAAAAGTGTACTACACAATGGGGGCTCACCCTACATCAGAAAACCAAATTGCCCTCCCAATCAATATCGCTAGAAGTTTATTTCCAGATATCTCTTTAGAAGATACTGATTTAAGAACTTTGGAAATGAATTTTAATAATAGCTTAAATGGTAAAAAAGTGAAAATTGATTTCTCAAGTAATGGTACTATAACAAATACTAAAGAGTTTACAATATGTGGTTTACTTAAAGATGGCGAAAATGTTGAATTATATAAAGATACAATTGAAGAATACTTCTCCTTCTTAAATGATGAATCTGAATATGTCATTGCGGAACTTCCTAAGAGTCCTGAAAGTGCCTATAGACTTTTCAAAACAGCTTACAAGAAAGGATACATTCTTAATGTATTTGCATATCGCGATGATATCGATTCTTATGTTGTCGACCCATTCATCAGCATTCTTTCAAAAGTTGGCTTATTCGTGTTTGCAATTTTCGCTATCGGGATTTTATGGACAATTATATCCATTGAAATAGTAGACTCTAGAAAGGAAATTGGTATTTTTAGATCTATCGGTCTTAATGGTATGAAGGTATCATTTGTATTTATCTTTCAAACACTTGTTGTTAATATTATAGCATGGGGCTTGTCACTGATTGGAAGTAGTTTCGCACTTAAAATATTTGGACAAAATATAACGGATGACCTCGGAATCATTAAATTATCAATGTATATGCTTACATATCGTTCACCGATCTTCCTTATAATCTTCCTAATCGTCATTACTTTTGTAGCAATTTTCATCCCATTATATAAAATTATGTCACAAAAAATAATTGATGTTATTAGTGAAAGGGATTCGTTGTAAACTTTTTTAATCATTATAACAATAAAAACCTATATGGATAATAAACTGTATGATCAGTTTTCCATATAGGTTTTTTAATTTATCAATTTGTTTTTACGATATAAACACCAGGCTTAAATATTAGTAGTTCATCAATCTTTATTTCAACTTTTTCTATGCCATTATATATCATAATTGCACCACCTAAAAACTTAATAGAATTGTGTTCATAATTATTTTTTACAAAAACTTCTAAATTGGCTTTGCCTTTAATTTTAAAGTGGTAATAACTATTTTGTTTACTAAAGTCTGTGTATATAATTTCCTTGTTAAAAAGCATATACTCTTTTCTTATATCAGATAGACTTTTTAAAGCCATCAATAATTGTGGATATTTTGAAATATTTGCCCACTTAAAAGTATTTATTCCTGTATTATCATTATATGTGTTATCTAAATCATTCTTTGTTCCGAGAATTTCTTCTCCTGCATGAATAAAAGGTATTCCTTTTGCTAATAATGTAACTCCAAAAGCTAGAGCCATATAATCTATTATTTGTGCTTGATTAACAAAATGGCATAAATAATCATAAAGTGTTTTGTTATCATGACACTCGACATAATTAATAGCTTGAATATCATCAACAAAATGGTAATTAAGCGACCCTTTCATAATGGCCGCAAAATCATCTATTGATACATCACGTCCAGCGAGGAAGCCTTTTTGATGATCAAAAGGAGTTCCGCGCATAATATTTCTAAATATATCATTGAAAAAACCGATGGAAGGGATTTTAATAGCATTTAACATATTTGCACATTTTTCCATAGGAATTCCCGTAGAGATTATCCATCCTTCACCATACAAATGAGCATCAGGTATCTCTTTTTGAATTTTTTCCATAGTCTCAAGATCTATTAAGCCCATTAGGTCGAATCTAAAACCATCGATATGATACATTAATTGCCAATACTTTAATGAATCGAGAATGAAACGGCGAGCCATGTTTCTTTCTGTAGCGAAATCATTACCGCAGCCCGAACCATCAGTTAGAAAGCCTCTTTCATCGGTTCTGAAGAAATAGCCTGGAACTAAGTTATGGTATCCAAAAAGTTTTGGTAAATATACATGATTATACACAACATCTAAGTTAATTTTTATTCCTTCAGAATGAAGTTTTTTTACCATATTTTGAAGTTCATAAATTGGATTAAGCTCGTTCGTTGCATCACTTGCATACCAGCCTGACACAGTATTATACTCAAGAGGATTATATCCCCAATTATACATAGCATCTTTGTTAATTTCATCAATGCCTTTGAAGGTATTCAAAGGCAAGACTTGGATTGTGTTAGTACCGATATTTTTCAAATGATCTATAATACACCTATTTTCTGTAAAGGCCTTAAAACAACTTGCTTCTTCTTTTATTTCGTCAGTATAGTCTTTTAAATGAAGTTCATAAATTACTTCTTCTTTAATTTCAAACTTAGGTTTTATATCATCTTCGATATTACGCAGTAATTCATCTTTATCGACAACGTAATTTAAGTACACACCATGCTTTATTGCGGAACTTATCGCATATGGATCTAAAGCTTCTACTTCATCTTTATCAATTCTAACTATATAACGATATCCTATGCCTTTTAAATCTCCTTCTACTTCTATTTCCCACAAACCTTTATCCTTTGGCAATAACTCTAGGGATTTATAGATGGCTGCTGACTTAAATAATACTACTTTAATAACTTTAGCCGTAGGAGCCCATACTCTAAAAATAGTTTTATTCTTTTGATATGTGATGCCAAGTGGACCATCATAAGTAAATGTTTGGTCAAATTTCTCACTTCTAATTATTTTACCTTGTTTTAAAAATAGCTCTAACTCACCATCAAAATTAACATTATAATCTGTATGTAAATCAAGTTCTTCTTCATAGGCTAAATACAAATGATGTTCAAGCGCATAGTATTCATCGTTTTTAACTCTTAATTTTAGAATTTTTTGATTTTCTTTATATAAATATATATTATCAAAATTAATTGACAGGTGTGAAGGAATAATAGCCTTAATAAGACCAAAATCCTCAAGATAAGCTCCTACAAGCATATTTCCTCCCTTATTCTAATTCATCAAACTTTTGTTCTTTACTACTTTTTTCACTAACTAAAATAATTAAATATGTAGCTCCAATCGATGCTAAAGCTATTAAAATACTAGCGAGCACGATATTGGATGTTTTGTAAGATCCATTACCAATATTTGGGTTACCCGATGCAATATATAGTGATGATTTATAATTATTACCACTTATTTGGTAAGTAAAATCAAGTCTTGCGGTTCCAACTTTACCACTTAAAATATTAAATGAAACCTTATGATAATAGATATTGTCTTTTTTAATATTAATCTCATTAATTAAACAGTTACTATTATCCTTTTTACCATAATCAAATGGGGTTTCAGTTTTTTGACCATCAATGTCAAATCTTACAATAAACGCTGCTTCAGTTAATTCTTCTAATGTTGTCCAACTGATAGTAACATTAGTCGTCTTTCCTAGAAGATTAGGAACAACTTCAACTTTAAAGTCTTCAATTCCTTCCATATCACTTTGAGCTTTAACTCTCAATACCCCTCCATATACTAGAGCGAAGAGAAAAACTAGTGCGAAACATAATTTACATATTCTTTTCATGTTCACTAGCTCCTTTCTCCTCTTTTGAGATCGAAGTTGATTTTTTAAATGCTAAAAGTTCTTCATTCAATTCTTTAGAGCGAAGGTGATTACGGACCATTACCCCACTTGTTAAAATAAGGGCACCTAATCCACTAAATAGTATACCATAGAGGATGATTTCTAATATTTTATGATTAAACCAACCACTAATCATTCCCATACCATAAATTACTAAAGTAATAATAGTATATGTAACTAAGGCCTGTATTACACTAGAAATATTATTGATTAAGTAAAATAAACTCAAAACAATACTTCCTGCGGCGATAATCAAAGTTATATAGATTATGTAATTGATTCTCACAATGTTTTGTTTGAATATAAGATATTCTATCATTATATAAGCAAAGAAGGCAACCGAAAAAATAATGACAAATGTTAACAAGAGTTTACGCATATAATTAATAAATACTTTCATTATTTTACCTCCTTTCTGATTCTTTCCTTAAAATCATAACTATAAACGCGAGTAATGATAACTTTTTCAGTGTTATCTAGAACCGCCAAAATGCGACCATTTACTAGTGGTTTTACCTTTTGAATTTTTGTAACATTTAAAATTATTGTTCTTGATATTTGAATGAATGTCGTATCTTGTAACAAAAGATTAAGTTCTTGAATTTTATACGGAACCTCATACACTGTTTTACTTTCGTATGCAAATACTTTGTTTTCAACAGCCTCAAAATAATATATATTTTGAAGATTTATAATTACATTTTCACCATCTAACTTACCAATCATATTGGTAAATTGTGTATTAATGAGACCTATTAAACGTTTTATATGTTCATCATTCTTAGAACATTTTATAATAACTTCTACTTCTTCGTTATCAATGCTTTCTTCGACCCGCAGCCTCACTTCAACACCTCCTCATTTTTTTTAATAAATCGATTTCGATACGTACACTTTTTACATAAAGGTAGTATCGCTTTTTTTGTTTTAAACCCCTCTAGTGCACTTTGATATTGGGGATTTTTAATTATTTTAGAAAATGGTTCTGAAAAAATATTTCCTAATGCTGTTTCACCATTAGAATCGAGACAACATATTACTACTCGGCCATCAGATAAAATACCTAAATGGGTTTTTCCACCCAAACAAGTCGTCCTATTATTATTAATTTCATCTGTCAATGATGGCCATTTAAATTCTTCTTCTAGTGAAAAATAAACATGAGGTAAAACCATTTTACCGTTTTCAATTTCATTAATGCCCAAATTCTTTAAAAAAAAGCGTGAAATAACTTCTTTTACAGCACTACTTTCTTTTTTAAAGTTTCCCCAAACTCTAAGGGAAACATTTAAACTCCCTATGGTAGATGCTTTTTTAACAAATGTCAAAACGTTACTTAAATACTTTTCATATTCAACTTCTTTTAACGACATCATCGCTTGAAGTGATATATTAACGCGTTTGACAATGCCACTTTTGATGATTTCATCACCATATTTTGATAAATTAATACCATTAGTAGTTATTTTTAAATTAATTTTCTTTTCTTTTGCAGTCTCTAGAATTTGAAGAAAGTTGGGATGAATTAATGGTTCACCTAAAACATGTAAATAAACACTTTTCGTATATGGTGCTATTTCATTCATGACTATTTTAAATTCTTCATTAGACATTACATTTTGTTTTCTTTTGGAATGTATACAAAATGGGCAATTTAGATTACATATGTTTGATATTTCTACATATATTTGATTAAAAATTTTATCCATTATTAATACCTTCTTAAAGCATTATTATATCATAAACTTGAAAAAAAAGAGTTTAACTTACTCTTACAAGTTAAACTCTAATTATCTCCTAATGAATTTTTATATTTTTTTATATAAGTATAACGAGGAAAACCATTATTTTTGTTAAGCAAATCACTAACAGCTTTATGGGTCTTTGAGCAAAGGTAACTAGCATTTTCCTTAACAGTTAACTCGCTTTTTCCATATATTGGTTTTCCTACATAAACGATCATTCGCGGTTTATGATTTTTAAAAAAACCTTTACGATGTTGATATGTCACAGCAATAGGGACAGCAGGGACATTATTGCTAGCTGCAAATCGAAAACTAGTTTCAGGAAATGGTCTTAAACCCGTATAATAATGCCAAATATGGGCTTCTGGGTAAATCATAATCATCTTACCATCTTTTAGAATAGACGAAACACTCTTATTCATTTTTATAAGCCCCTTTGTCGTATCAGGAACAGGCAAACAGCCGAGTGATCTAACTAGTAGTGATATTCCCTTTATTGAGACAGCATCCTTATTACCAACGATGTAACATCTTCTAAAAGGCGTCAACAAAACAGGTCCAATATATGCATCGATGATACTCGTGTGATTGCCATAAAGAACGGCCCCTGTTTTTATGCTTTTTAGATTTTTTCTATTTTTTACTCTAATTCCCTTTATAAAATAACAATATAAATAAAGAATCGGAAAAGCAACTAAATAATATGTAACAAAACTAAACATTTTGAAAAAAATGTTTTTAGAGTAGTAATTGTAGTTTTCATTAACAATAACTTCTTTATTTGTCTTTGTATGACAAAAATCATCATTTCGTTCATCGTAATAATATCTTATTTTAGCATTTTCCATACTATTCCTTTTTAGCACTTTCTATCGCGTCTTCAAACATTTTAATCATTTTGTCAATACAATTTGATATTTTAAATTCTTTCGAATACTCTAAATACTCTTCTCTCATCTTTTTCACTACATCAGGATGCTCGATCATATAGTCTATTTTATTTGCTAGATCAACCGGATCTTGGGCGTGACATAAATTTTCTGGATGAAGAGCAAAACTATTTGTGGCTGATTTTTTACTATCAGAAATAATTGGCACTAATCCGCACGTTATGGCTTCCAAACATGCGATGGCTTCAATTTCAACATCGGCGGGGTGAACATATAAATCACAGTAATTTAAAATTTTTACTAATTCTTCTTTTTTATAAAAGCCTATAATAGGAGGATTAGGTAGTTTTTTACCTAATTCAACAATATTTTTTTCTCTAGGGCCATTACCCGCAAACATCAATTGAATTTTATCACGATATTTACTTTTGTTAACGGCTTCTATTAAGAAGTCATGGCTCTTTTCTTTTGAAAGACGTCCTACAAAAGCTATGCAGTACTTATCCTTTAGAGCCTCAGGCTTAGTGCTTTCCACTACATGGTACTCAGGGGCAACACCATTAGAGATTACTCTTAAGTCCATATCATAGCCATTTTCTCTTAAAACATTGGCGATAAAAGCTGTTGGGCAATGAACAAATTTTTGATTTTTGTAAAATTTACGATAGAATCTACGATATACAAAACGATTTGCGGGAGCAAAGTTTTGAAGGAATAAATGTGTTGTAACGTTTTCTGCTTGACAGTGAAAAGCTGATGTCATCGGAATATTTAAATCTCTTGCGACTTCACTCGCCGCAATTCCTAGTTTAAATGGTAATACTATGTGAACTACATCGCTACCTTCAATTGCTTTTCTTACAATGTCTTTATCTACTTTTGCAAGTTCTACACCATTTTTTCTAACATATTCATTAAATGGACCAAAACTTCGTTTAGGAACAGTATAATAGTTTTCTTTATCTGATGGCATCGGTGATAGCACTCTAACCATATGTCCTCTTTCTTCCAAATTGGAAATTAGTCTTTTGGCAGTGATGGTAGTTCCGTTATTTTCACTTCCTAAAACATCACTTACTATAGTTATCTTCATGTTCTTCTCCTTTTTTTAGACCTTTATTCATTATTTGCGTTGCTTCATTCAATAACGCAACTAGGTGTTTTACTTCTTCTTCAGCTAAATTATCTATTAAACTATCGGGAAGTTCAAGTTTAGTTTCTGTTTTATTTTGAAGTCTTGTTCTTCCATATTCTGTTATAACGAGATACTTATAACGATGATCAATTGATGAGGAGAATTTTTCAATTAAACCTTCTTTAACCATCTTTTTTGTCTGTTTCGCAAGCGCTGCATCAGACATTTTTAATGCTTCTCTTAAATCAGAAATTTTGATAGCTGTTTTACCATCACCACATACTTCGCCTTTTTCTTCGATTGTTGTTAGAATAAGATACGACGAAATTGATAGAGTATTGGCTTTTTCATTTTTACCAAGTCTCTTTTTAATAAACGATAATGCTTTTATTAATTCATTTTTTAAAAAATTAGCCATCAATTACCTCCCTTAAATAGTCATTAATATCTTCTTTTAAGTCTTCACGTGACATACTATAGTCAATGTTAGCCTTTAGGTATCCTACTTTAGAACCAATATCAAATCTTTTTCCTCTTATTTTAACAGCGAAAACATTATCATATTCCTGGCGATACGCTTCAATCGCATCGGTAAGTTGGATTTCTTTATTGACACCAGGCATCGTCTTTTCTAAATAGTCGAATATTTTATATGGTAAAAGGTATCTACCGATACATGCAAAATTTGATGGCGGATTAGTTAGAGGTTTTTCAACGATTTCATTAACATAAATAAGCCCTTTTTTTAAAGTTCCCCCAATAATACCATATTTAGAAGTATCTTCAATTTTTACTTCTTGCACTCCTAAATATAATCCCTCTATTTTATTATATTTTGTTATTAATTCATTTATACCATAGACGCTCATGGTCTTTTTTATTAAATCATCCCCTAAAATAACACCAAATGTATTATTTTTTAATAATGGTTTAGCACACATAATCGCATCACCAAGCCCTTTAGGTGTTTCTTGAATAACATAAGAGATTTTTATTTTTTTGAGAATATTTTCAATTTCTTTTATTTCCTTGTACTCTTTAGTTAACGAAGCAACATAATTAGTGTTAATATTAAAATAATTTTTAACATCAGCTTGTTCTGGACTCATTACGATTATTACTTCCTCTGCTTTTGCTTCAATGGCCTCATTAACTAAGTAATGAATAGTTGGTTTATCAACTATTGGTAGTAAAGTTTTACAAACGCTTTTTGTAATCGGTAAAAAGCGTGTTCCTTTTCCTGCTATCGGAATAATAACTTGATTTATCATAAGCACTCCTAATATTCAACCGGGTTAAATATATTATACAATTATTATACTTATAAGTCAACTAATTAGAAAAAAAGGTCATTGAAATTCACCCAATAAAGTAAACTTCAATAACCTTATCATAGTTTTTTAAATACCTCTATTTTTCCTACATCTCCAATCGCTGCTAAATAATAGCTGTTAGATTGATCAATTGTTATTTCTTCAAAATATATATTATCGACCGGATATCCAAGTGGTTCTTTTAATTTAGCATAGGAAAGACCTGTTCCCGTCATTTTGTAATACGCTTCTTTAATTACCCATTGGCGAATCAAATAATTTCTTTTCTGAGTATCGTTTGGAATCATATCAAAAACTAGTTTTTCTTTAAAACTAAGTATCTTTTCACTTAATTTTAACGATACATCGGTTATTTTTTCAATATCAACACCACACCATGTGGATGAAATTGCGACTGCCACTAAGCCATATGAATGAGAGATGTTGAATGAAATTTCATCATAGAATGGTTTTCCGTAATCATTATGCTTAAGTTTTAAATCATTTATATTTATGTTAAAATCTTTGCTTAACGCTTCTTTTAGTACATACCATGCTCCCAAACTTTCTTCGTAATGATCACGTTCTTTATGTTTATTAATTTCACATTGCACATCAAAAGGAAACTCTGATATAACTTCTCCCTTTAAGAAGAGTTTTCTTATATCAACGACATATAATTTCAATTTAACACCCCTTTAACAAAGTTTTTTTCTAATTTTAAATTATTAATGTTTAATAAAAGGATGGTGCCAAAACACCATCCTACCTTGATAAATTTTATTAACAAGTTATCAATAATACACATATTGTATCATTTTTAAATTATGCTGCTTTATAACCTGTTCTTTCAACAAACCAAGAAATAAGTTTTACGTTAAACCAAATGCTGTAAATACCGCAAGTGATAGTAATTAATACTAAGCCAAGTAGCCAAGTACCAAAGAATGCTCCACCATTACCTGTGAACACGATTAATGTTCCATCGATAACTGAGTTTTCGAAAATATAGTTAACTAACATAACCATAGCCCAAGGTGCTGCGATTCCTAAAGTAACGTTTAAAATTAAGTTATAAAGGAATAACATACCCCAAACGCCTAAACCTGAACCTTTAAATTCAGATACTGCTTCAGCATCACTATCAGCGAAATGAACATTTTTAACGAACCAAGCAACTACTTTTGTAGGTACCCATAAAGAATAGATACCGCAAGTGATGATTGATAATAAAAGCCATTTAATGTAACTACCAAATAAATTTCCAGCTTTACCAGTGAATTTTAAAGTACGTCCATTAAGTTCAACATTTTCTGCAATGTAAGTGCCTAAATAGCAAATTGCCCATGGAAGAGCGATAAAGCAAGTTACGCTTACAACTAAACTTGCAAGTAACATATGTAAGAATAATCCACCAGCAGTGCCATTAAATTTTGATTTATTTTCCATAAATAATCTCCTTCATAAATTGAACATGTGTATTATCACATAGTATTATATCATAATAAAGCAATTATTGCAAGAAATATAATT
>ULNH01016492.1_pt1 | contig 35812 bp, 30 predicted proteins | sample 1951871 | NCBI WGS metagenome assembly ULNH01 (sample SAMEA4835572, study PRJEB28245) | human gut metagenome | biome: gut microbiome; material: fecal sample | place: Denmark | collected 2008 | reverse complement strand
TTCGACGGTGAACGAGATTTCGTTTGCCGTCGCAACGTTGGAAAGACCGCGGTTTGTGCCTGCGGAAAGAAGAAGGTTTTCAAGCGGATAATAAAGCCCGCGACTGTTTGTGACCAGCGCGTCCCCGAAAAACGGAAACAGCGAAATTTTCTGGCCTTCAAAAGCCGTGTCGGAAACCTTTCCTTCGAGAAGTTTAATATCAAATCCGACGCCCGAAATACGGGCGTCGATTTTTATGTCCTTTGCATATTTCAGTAGGCCGATATTGCCGAGAATCTGACCTATGTCGCCGCCTGTTGCGCCGTAAATGGTAACGGCGTCGTAACCCGCGCTTTTTGCGTAAAGAAGTGCAAGTTGCCCGTCGGTCTCGTCCTTTTCCTTCGGGAAGACGACGTAGTTCAAACCGTCCTTGCGGTTTTCAAGGCTGTCCAGGTCGCCCACGACCGCAACGGGAGTAACGTGAATACGGCTTAATCCGTTATCGGCACAAATAACGTCGGACTCTGTAATTTCCCCGATGTCGTCGGGAGTGTTCAGTATTATCGCTGCTGTTTTCATAAATATAAGGATATATCCAAAAAAGGCGGTTGTCAAGCGCAAAATTTTCAACAAAAGTCAAAATGACAGTCAATATGACAGCAAAGTAATTTTTTTCGCAAAGTCAATAAATTGACTTTTCGTCGCTTATCCCGTACAATGGATATATTACGAAAATTATGAGGGTTTATGGAAAATTTTGATTTAACGGTACTCGGCGGCGGTCCTGCCGGATACAACGCCGCGGCATACGCCGCGTCAAAAGGATTGTCCGTCGTATTGTTTGAGAAAAACGAACTCGGCGGAGTTTGCCTGAACGAAGGCTGCGTTCCCAGCAAAACATTATTGAACAGCGCGAAAGTACTGAATTATTTTAAGCACGGCGAAAATTACGGCGTGAAGTTTTCGGGTGACGGCGAAGTATCGCAAGAAGCCGTCGTCGACAGAAAAAACAAGGTCGTGAAACGTCTTGTAACGGGAGTACGCGCGAAATTGAAAGGCGTGGGAGTTACCGTCGTAAAGGCGGAGGCGAAAATACTTTGCCGCGACGAGAACGTCGTCGTCGTACAATCCGAAAACGTCGAATACAACTCAAAGTTTTTGCTTATCGCAACGGGAAGCAGCGCGTTTATCCCGAAAATCCCGGGCGTCGACAAAGCCATTGAAAGCGGGCTTGCGATAACCAACCGCGAGGCGCTGAACCTTGTCGAAATCCCGAAAACACTGCTTATTATGGGCGGCGGCGTAATCGGACTTGAAATGGCGGATTATTATTCGTCGGTCGGGAGCGACGTCGTCGTTGTCGAAATGCTCGGGAAAATCGCGGGCGCAACCGACGAAAAAGTAAGCGCGGTTTTGCAAAAAGCGCTTGAAAAGAAAGGCGTAAAATTCCGTCTTTCTTCAAAGGTCAAAGAAATTACCGAAAACGGCGCGGTCGTCGAGACCGAAAACGGCGAAGAAGAAATAATTGCCGACAAAATTTTGTTGTCGGTCGGTCGTCGCGCAAACGTAACGGGATTCGGGCTTGAAAACATCGGCGTTGAAACCGAGCGCGGCGCAATCGTTACCGACAGCCGTCTTAAAACCAACGTCGAAAACGTCTATGCCGCGGGTGACGTCAACGGAAAGTCGATGCTTGCACACACGGCGTACAGAGAAGGCGAAGTCGCCGTAAACAATATGCTTAACGTTCCCGACGAAATGAATTACGACTCCATACCGTCGGTTATATACACGACTCCCGAAGTCGCTTCGGCGGGATACACGCTTTCGGCGGCGATCGAAAAGGGAATAAACGCCGACGAGGTGCAGTTGTCCTTAATGTATTCGGGCAGATATATCGCGGAAAACACCGACTACACCGGTATTCTGAAACTTGTTTACGACAAAGATAACAACGTGCTTATCGGCGCGAGCGTCGTCGGAAATTATGCGTCCGAGTATATCGTGGCAGTGTCGAATCTTATTGATATGAAGGTGGATATCGACCGCGCGAAAAAACTCGTTTTCCCGCATCCGACCGTTTGCGAAGTAGTGCGCGAAGGCTTGTTTGAAATTAAATAATACCGCAAGATAACTTGTTTATATGGCAAAAACGTACGATAAAGTAAGATATATCGAAACAAGCGGGTTTAATCCGCATTACAATCTTGCGGTTGAGAGCGCGCTTATGGACGCGGCGAAAGACGGCGAACTTATCGTATATCTTTGGCGCAACGACAACACGGTCGTCATCGGAAGACACCAGAACGCATACCTTGACGTGAATATTAAAAAACTCCACGATGCAGGCGGTTTCCTTGCACGGCGTCCGACGGGCGGCGGCGCGGTTTTCCACGACAAAGGTAATCTCAATTTCTCGTTCATAACAAGTCTTTCGGATTACGACGTGAACGAGAACAATGATATTATTATCCGCGCGGTGAAAAAACCCGGGCTTTTTGCGGAAGTCAACGGACGAAACGACATCGTCATCGACGGGCGAAAGTTTTCGGGCAACGCATATCTCAAAACACAGACGGCGGCGTTGCATCACGGTACGATTTTAATATCCGCCGACACGTCGAAAATGAGCGACTTTCTGAACGTGAAACCCGACAAACTGGAAGGAAAGGGCGTTGCGAGCGTGAAGTCGCGCGTTGTAAATCTCCACGACATTGACGAAAGTATCGACGTCGAAGCCGTAAAGCAGGCGATAAAAGACGTTTTAACCGAGAAATACGGGCGGCTGACGGAGAATTCCGCCGTGGACGAAAAGAAAACCGACGAATTTTACAAAAAATATTCCGACGATTTATGGCTGTACGGAAAGGACGTGAAACTTCAAAGTCATAAGTACAAAAGGTTTTCCTGGGGATACGCCGACGTGAGTTTCACGTTGTCGGGCGGCGTAATCAAGGATATAAAAGTGTTTTCGGACAGCATTTTCCCCGACGATATCGACGCGGCCATTCGCGCACTCAAAGGGCTGAACGTCCTGAAAGAAAACACGGGATTAAATCAGGTTGCAAGCGACGTGCTGTCGCTTATTAACGAATAAAAAGGGATAACGGACAAAACTGTCCGAAAAAAGGAGAATTGTCATGAAAGTATCAAAAGAGATACGGAAAAACGCCGTCGATTACAGCATGAACGCAATCACGGACATCTGCACCAACATCGGCCCGCGCGAATCGGGCATGCCGAAAGAACGGGAAGCCCAGGAATGGATCAAAAACCAAATCGACACCAACGGCTGGGCGGACGAAAGCGCAATCGAAGATTTCAAAGTGTCGCGACACGCGCTTGTCGGATTCACGAAAATCATCGGCGTATTTTTGATTATCGGCGCGCTTTTGCAGTTGCTGACGCTTGTCGGCAATCCCGCGCTGACGCTTGCGGTAAGGATAATTTCGCTGGTACTTGCGGTTTTGTCCATTGTCATCGTCGTGCTGGAATTCTTGTTCTACGTGCCGTTCATCGACAAATTTTTGCCGGAAACGACGTCGTGCAACGTATATGCGAAGTATAAACCGACGGGCGACGTAAAACGCCGTATCATCATCAACGGCCACACCGACAGCGCGTACGAATGGACGCTTATGAAGATAAGACAGGAAGTCATGGTCGGCGTACTTGCAGTCGATTTGTTGTGCGCGCTCGCGTCGATCGTCATTTTTTCAATCAATATCGCAAAAGGCGTTACCTCGCTTTGGAGTGTGATTTTCGCCGCATGCACCGTCGTTGCGTACATCGGACTTTTCTTCGTTTGCAACTTTAAGGTGCTGTCCCCCGGCGCAAACGACAACCTTACGGGCGTATTCGTCGCAGTGTCCGCGCTCAAATGTTTGAAAGAAAGCGGAATCAGATATGAAAACACCGAAGTTTGTGCATTGCTTACGGGCAGTGAAGAAGCGGGGCTTCGCGGCGCAACCGCATTCACGAAACGCCATAAAGGCGAAAACAAGGACGTCGAAACGTACATTATCGCTTTCGACACGATGCGCGACTATGACTATATGACGATTTATCATCGCGACATGACGGGCATGGTGAAAAACAGCCCCGAAGTCGTTGCGCTTCTGGACGAAGCGTGCAACGATCCCGATGTAAATCACCCGTTGCCTCACGGCGTAGTGCCTTTCGGCGCGTCCGACGCGGCGGCGTTTTCAAGGGGCGGATTCAAGGCGGCAGCGGTTGCCGGACAAAACCCGAAATACGCGCCGTATTATCACAATCGTCGCGACACGCCCGACCAGATGATACCCGAAACGTTTGCGCTGGGGCTTGATATCGCGCTTGCCGCAATCGAGGCTTTCGACCGCGATCAAAAGTAAATTCCGCCGTTGAAAGACAATTTGGGGAAGTCCGCAAAGGGTTTCCCCTTTTACAAAACTTACCGTAAAAACGGGGCAGGTTGTATAAAAGCATGAAAAATATTATCGAAATTAAAAACCTTGACAAATCGTTTCAGGACGTGCACGCCGTCGACGACTTGTCGCTTGTCGTGAAGGAAGGGGAGTTGTTTGCGTTTCTCGGCGCGAACGGCGCGGGAAAATCAACGACGATATCCATAATGTGCGGCACCCTTTCAAAAGACGGCGGTACGGTGATAATCGACGGTATGAACGTCGATCACGATATGAAAAACATCACGAAAGAAATCGGCTTCGTATATCAGACGTCCGCGCTTGACGCGAAACTTTCGGTCAAAGACAACCTTACGTCCCGCGCGAGTTTATACGGTATCACGGGGAAAGCGGCAAAAGAAAGAATCGCCGCGCTTTCCGAAATGCTGGACTTCAAAGAGCTGTTGCCGAGAACGTTTGAAAAACTTTCGGGCGGACAGAAAAGAAGAGTTGACGTGGCGCGCGCACTTATTCACAATCCGAAAATACTGATTTTGGACGAACCTACGACGGGGCTCGATCCCGAAGCGCGAAAACTCCTTTGGAACGTCGTAACAAACCTTCGTAAAAGTCGGAATATGACGGTGTTTCTCACGACGCATTATATGGAAGAGGCGGCGGACGCCGACTACGTCGTGATACTTGACAAAGGAAAAATTGCGGCGGAAGGAACGCCGCTTTCGCTCAAAAACGAGTACACCGGCGACTTCGTTACGATTTATAACGCCGAAGAAGAAAAAGTCAAGGCTTTGGGGCTTCCGTACGAAAAAATCAGGGACGCGTTCAGGGTGTCCGTGAAAGACACGGCAGAAGCACGGGATTTAATTATGAAAAACCCCGCGCTGTTCGCCGATTTTGAAATTACAAAGGGCAAAATGGACGACGTGTTTTTGTCCGTCACGGGCAAAAAGCCCGAAGGAGGCGCATTATGAAGACTTTTCTTGCGTTGACGAAACGAAACATAAAGGTGTTTTTTAAGGACAAGGGAATGTTTTTCACGTCGCTTATCACGCCCGTGATTCTTCTTGTCTTGTACGTCACGTTTCTGGCAAAGGTTTACAGGAATTCGTTTGTTGCGGCGTTGCCGGACGGCGTTTTCGTCCCTGAAAAACTGATAAGCGGAATGGTCGCGGGGGAACTCGTATCGGCGCTTCTTGCGGTGTGTTGCGTGACCGTTGCGTTTTGCAGCAATACACTTATGGTAAACGACCGCATCACCGGGGCGAGAAAAGACTTGCTTGTGTCGCCCGCAAAGCGTTCAATAATCGCGGCGTCGTATTTTTCGGGAACCTTTTTCACGACGCTTATCGTAACGTACGCGGCGACTGTCGCCGGGCTTATTTACGTTGCGGCGAGCGGCTGGTATATGAGTTTTCGGGACGTCGTTTTGGTTATCGTCGACGTGTTCCTGCTGACGGCTTTCGGCACGGCGTTGTCAAGCGTTGTCAACGCGTTTTTAAGGACGCAGGGACAGGCTGCGGGCATCAGCACGATAGTATCGGCGGGCTACGGTTTTATTAGCGGCGCGTATATGCCGATTTCGAGTTTCGGGAAAGGTCTGCAAAACTTTATTATGCTGCTTCCCGGCACATACGGCACTTCACTTTTAAAAAATCATTCGTTAAACGGCGTTTACGGCGAAATGGCAAAGCAAGGCTTCCCGAAAGAAGCAATAGACGCGGTTAAGGACGGCGTTGATTGCAACATATATTTCTTTGGCGACAAAGTAAGCACGGGCGCAATGTACGGCGTACTTATCGGAGCGGTTGTCGTGTTGTCGGCGCTGTACGTTTTGATTTGTTATATCGACGGAAAAAACAAAAATCCTTTTGAAAAGGTAAAGAGAAAAGGATTGTTGAAAAGGACAAACAGACGTTAAGCAAACGCTACAATTATCGTAAAAAATATCACCATAAAAAGTTTCAGCCGTATTTTATAAAAAAAGTGTAACTTCCTACGGATTTTTAGTTAAAAATTATTGACAATTTTTTTTCTTTGTTGTATATATGTAGCATACTACATTTTACGACGGAGTTTTCATGGATAAAAGACAATACGCCGGCTTTCTTATCAAGCAAATCAGTGAGAAAACCGACAAAAAAATAATCAGGACGTTCAAGAAGTACGGCGTGACCTGTTCGCAACACAGACTGTTGGTGTTTTTGGACAAGTCGGGCGGGAAGTCGACGCAAAAAGACGTCGAAACGTATCTGGAAGTTTCGCACCCGACAGTCGTCAGGCTTCTTTCCGGGCTTGAAAGCAGGGGACTTGTTTCCTGCGTGTTCGACAGCGACGACAAGCGTATGAAAAGCGTATATCTTACCGACGAGGGAAGCGCGCTTCTGAAATCGTCGCGCAGGGACGCTATCGACGTCGGGAAAGAATTCTGGAAAGATATTTCGGACGAAGAAATCGAAACGCTTATCGCGATCCTTGAAAAACTGAAAGGAAATCTCAACAACGATTAAAATTTTTAGGAGCATAGATGGACACAATAAAAGTATTGAAAAAGAGTATAAGGGATTATAAACTTCCCTCGATTCTCACGCCGATTTTCATCATCGGCGAGGTCGTGCTGGAAACGCTTATTCCCACGGTAATGGCGGTGCTTATCGACGAAATCAGCAAGTCGATATCCATGGACCCTATTATCAAATACGGACTGATACTGCTTGCGATGGCGCTTGCGTCGCTTGTTTGCGGTTTTATCGCGGGCAAGTTTGCGGCGACGGCGTCGTGCGGATACGCAAGGAATCTGCGCCACGATATGTATTATAAGATTCAGGACTTCTCGTTTGCGGAAATCGACAGGTTTTCGACGTCGAGTCTTGTCACAAGGCTTACGACCGACGTTACGAACGTTCAGAACGCATATCAGATGATTATCCGCATTGCGATAAGAACGCCGCTGATGCTGATTTTTGCATTCGTTTTCAGCTTCCGTATAAATTGGAGAATCGCTCTTGTTTTCCTTGCGGCGATGCCCGTGCTTATGCTTGCTCTTGCGCTTATGATGAAGTTTGTAATGCCGTTTTTCAGAAAGATTTTCAGAAAATACGACGATATGAACGAGTCGGTGCAGGAAAACGTGCAGGCGATCCGCGTCGTGAAATCTTTCGTCAGGGAAGACTATGAAAAAGGAAAGTTTGAAAAGGTATCGTCCGAGGTCAGAAACGACTTCACAAAGGCGGAGCGTATCATGGCGCTTGCCTGGCCTATAATGATGCTGTGCATTTTTACGGTCATGGCTGTAATTATGTTTTTGGGTTCCAAGACGATAATCACGTCGCACGGAGAGAAACTCACGGTCGGCAATTTGTCTGCGCTTATCAACTATGCGATAATGGCGTTGATGTCGATGATGATGCTTTCGATGGTGATCGTCATGCTGACGATGTCGATTGAAAGCGCAAACCGTATCAAAGAGGTTCTTGTGACGGAATCGTCGCTTAAAAGCCCCGAAAACGGCATTACAACTGTTGAAAACGGCGATATAACCTTTGAAAAAGTTTCGTTCAAATACAGCGAAAAGGCTGAAAAATACGCGCTTGAAAACATAAATCTTTCAATCAAATCAGGCGAAACGGTGGGTATTCTCGGCGGCACGGGTTCCAGCAAAAGCAGCCTTGTGCAACTTATCCCGCGCTTGTACGACGTGAGCGAAGGCAGGCTTCTTGTCGGCGACAAAGACGTCAGGGATTACGACCTGGTCGCGCTTCGCGATTCGGTATCCATGGTGCTGCAAAAGAACGTGTTGTTTTCCGGCACGATAAAAGAAAACATTCGCTGGGGCAACGACGCAGCGTCGGACGAAGAAATTAAACGCGTATGTCGTCTTGCCTGCGCCGACGAATTTATCGAGTCGTTCCCCGACGGCTACGACACGCATATCGAGCAGGGCGGCACGAACGTTTCGGGCGGACAGAAACAAAGACTTTGTATCGCGCGCGCACTCATCAAAAAACCGAAAATCCTTATTCTTGACGACAGTACGTCGGCAGTCGATACAAAGACCGACGCGCTTATCAGGAAAGCGTTCAGGGAAGAAATCCCCGACACGACCAAAATCATCATCGCTCAGCGCGTGGCATCCGTTGAGGACGCCGACAAAATCATCGTGATGGAAGGCGGACGTATCGCCGCAATCGGCACGCACGAGGAGCTTATGCAAACGAGTGAAGAATACAGGGGCGTTTACGAGTCGCAAACCCGCCACTCCGACAACGAAGAAGGAGGCGACGCACGATGAAAAAGGCTTCCGCAATGAAAAATCAACGCAATATGCAATCCGCCAAAAAGGGTACGTTTGCCCGTCTTTTGAAATACCTTTTCAAATATTACGGCTGGCAGATTATCATAATGTGCATCACCCTTCTGATGGTGTCGGCAGGCATGCTTGTCGGCAACGTCTATATGCAGAAACTCATCGACGACGTCATCACGCCGGCGCTTTCGCAGAATATGCCGTGGAGCGAGGCTTCCGTCCTGCTTGTCAGAATGGGCGCGACGATGGTTTTGTTTTTCGTATTGGGCGTTATCGGCTCTGTCGTAAACAACCAGCTTAACGCAATCATTACGCAGGGAACGTTGTATCATTTCAGAAAAGATATGTTCAACAATATGGAATCCCTGCCCATTAAATATTTCGATACGCACAAGCACGGTACGATAATGAGTACCTATACCAACGATACCGACGCCGTGCGCCAGCTTATCGGCAACAGCCTGCCCGTATTGTTCCAGTCGGCGTTCACGTTGGTCGCGGTGTTCATCGTAATGCTGACGTACAGCGTATATCTGACGCTTCTCGTCGTTGCGGTGATACTGCTTATGCTTTTCGTCGTCGTGAAAATCGGCGGAGCAAGCGGCAAATATATGGTCGCGCAACAGGTCGCCGTCGCCGATGAAGAAGGCTATATCGAAGAAATGATAAACGGTCAGAAAGTCGTGAAAGTGTTCAACCACGAAAACGCCGCAAAACAAGGCTTTGACAAACTAAACGATAAACTCAACGACGACAGCAGAAAGGCGCATACTTACGGCAATATACTTATGCCGATTCTCGGCAACATGGGCAATCTCCTGTACGTATTGCTGGCGTTCATCGGCGGACTTCTGGTCATTTCGGAACTCAATACCGGGTTCAAAAACGTCGGTATTACCGGGTTCAATCCGCTGACGGTCGGCGTTCTCGTTTCCTTCCTGTCGCTTTCGCGCCAACTTTCCAACAATATCGGCAACATCGCGGGACAAATCTCGATGGTTACAATGGGGCTTGCGGGCGCGTCGCGCGTGTTCGATATGATTGACGAACAACAAGAAACCGACAACGGCTACGTCATGCTTGTCAACGCCACGAAGGACGAAAACGGCAATATCGCCGAAAGCGAAAAACGCACGGGGCTCTGGGCGTGGAAACATTACCACAAGGAAACCGATACCACCACTTACGTGGAACTCAAAGGGGATATCGAACTTGACGACGTCGATTTCGGTTACGTCCCCGACAAACTCGTGCTGCACGGCGTATCCCTTCGCGCAAAACCCGGTCAGAAATTCGCTTTCGTCGGCGCAACGGGCGCGGGCAAAACGACAATCACTAACCTTATCAACAGGTTTTACGACATTCAGGACGGCAAAGTCCGCTACGACGGGATAAATATCAATAAAATCAACAAAAAGGATCTGAGAAGGTCTTTGGGTATGGTTTTGCAGGACACCAACCTGTTCACGGGAAGCGTCATGGATAATATCCGCTACGGCCGCCTCGACGCCACCGACGAAGAATGTATCGCCGCAGCAAAACTTGCAAACGCCGACGACTTCATCACACGACTTCCCGAAGGGTATAATACCGTAATCACGGGAAACGGCGCAAATCTGTCGCAGGGACAACGCCAGCTTTTAAGTATCGCGCGCGCCGCCGTCGCAGATCCGCCCGTCATGATTCTGGACGAAGCCACGTCGTCAATCGATACCCGCACCGAAGCGATCGTTCAGGCAGGTATGGATAACCTTATGAAAGGCAGGACGGTTTTCGTTATCGCGCACAGGCTTTCGACAATCAGAAACGCTGACAGCGTCATCGTCCTCGATCACGGCAGAATTATCGAGCGTGGCACCCACGACGAACTTATCGCAATGCACGGCACGTATTATCAGCTTTACACCGGCGCAACCGAACTCGAATAACGATTATAAAAACTACAAAAAGAAAGCCACGGAATCCCGTGGCTTTTTTGTTATTCGGTTGAGTTTTATCTGTGGGCGTTTACAAAGTCCATCACGGCGGATTCGTACTCTTTCGGGGCGTTTGCATACGACGCGCCGTGTCCCGCGCCGTCCACAAGGAACAGGCGTTTGTCCGAGGAACAGGCGTTGTAAAGTTCGTGCGCCATGCCGACCGGGATAAAACGGTCTTCCTTGCCGTGAATAAACAGTATCGGATATTTTGCGTGTTGCACCGCTTTGAGAGGAGTGAAGTCGTCGACGGTATTGCCGAATTCTTTTGCAAAAAGTTTATAAACGCGTTCCAGCGTGGCTTTCGGCGTGAACCCCATGGTGAGTTTCGAGCTGTGTGCAAATTCCGCGCGAATCGAGGTGTAGGCGCAATCAGACACGATGCATTTCACGTTTTTCAGTGTCATTTCGGACATAAGACAAACGGTTGCGCCGCCCAAAGAAATACCGTGCAAAATAATGCTGCCGCCATCGGGGAAACGCTCGTTGAGTTTGTCAACCCACAGGGCGGTGTCGAGCCTTTCGTAAAGTCCGAAAGTGATGTTGTTTCCGACGCTCGTTTTGCCGCCGCGGTTGTTTGTCAGAAGAACGTTGATGCCGCGTCTTAAATAAAACTGCATTATTGCCGACATATCGCCCAGGGGACTGCTGTTGTAGCCGTGCACGAGAATGGCGGTATCGCGCGCGTTTTCGCCCGCGGTATAAAACCAGCCTTCAAGCGTAAGAGAGTCGAAAGTGTTAACGGGGATAATTTCCTTGTCCCACGTTTTGACAAGCCTGCTTGCAGCTGAGCTGGTGTCGTACAAATGCTTGAAATTGGGCCCCATTACCTTTTCCGCAAACGGCGTTTTTGGCGTAAACAAATGTTTACTTGGTCTAAAAAGGGCGTTAAATGCGATTTTTGCGATGCACATAGTTATCTTTCCTTATTTTTTGAGTATGACTTTGCCGGCGGTTTTCGAGATATATTCGCCGTTTGACACAACCTTTTCGCCACCGACGAAAACGTAATTTATGCCTTTGGGGGTGAAGTCGGGGACTTTCGGATTTACTTCCACGTTGTCGAAATCGAAAACGGTAACGTCGGCGAAATAACCTTCTTTCAAAAACCCGCGGTCTTTGATTTTGAAGCGTTCCGCAGTCGCGCCCGTCATCTTTCTTACGACGTTTTCAACGGGGATATCGTTCTTCTTCGCGCGCACCAAAAAGTACGGGAAGCACTGATACGTTGCGCCGTTTTGCGTGCCGGCTTCTTCAACCCACGCGTCCGTCATAAAGATGGACAGGTCGTCTTTCATCAGCCTGTCGATTATTGCGTCGTTGTAGTATTTGTCGATGTAAAGTCTGCCTTGCGCGTTCGACAGATCGACGAGTTTTAAGTAGCAGTCAAAGTCGGATATGCCTTCTGATTTCGCAATTTCCGCAATCGTGCGGTTTTCGTATTCCTTATGGTCGTCCGAAATGTACGCGACCGTGAAGTCGCTGAAATCCAGCCCCAGAAGTTTTTTGGACATTTCCACGAGTACGCGCAGTTTGAAACGGTTGAAAGGTTTCTTTCGGTCTTCCTTGCTCATTGCGAGATACCAGGCGGGCATAACGATTGTGATGACCGACGCGCCGTAAGTGAAAGCGTAGTTGTCGTAGGCGATTTTATATCCTTTTTCGTTGTAGTCGTGCAGTTTTTTGAGCATAGGCTCGACGCTCGGCCACGACGAACGACCGACGAAAATAAGGTGACTGTATTCCGTCCTGACTTTCGACTTTTCCATAATGTCGATGATTTCGTCCAGCGCGATTTCGATATGCGGTTTCGAGATAAGGGGATAACCCATCGCGACTTTCGACTCCGCGCGCGGGTGAATGGTCAGGATACCGTCGTACTTTTGCAGTTCCTTTGCAAACGCGACGAGTTCGTCCGTTTTGCTGTACATGCCGGGTTCGTACATAAAGCCAAAACTTCCGCCGAACGCGCCGTTTTCCATTGCCTCGTCGACGAGCGTCATTTCTTCGTCGATTTGTTCTTTCGTGAGCGGTTTCGCGTCAAAGCCCGAAATGCTTATGCGCGTCGTGCCGTGTCCGATAAGGGGGACGATATTGACGTAAAGTTTGCCTTCGGCATTTTTAATAAAGTCTTTGAAACTGCCGGGGTTTTTGGCGTGGAATAAACCGCCGCCGACTTTGTCCTTGTATTTTGTGTTTTTGTCGACGCCGAACGGCGAAAATCCGCAGTTGCCCGTGATCTGGGTGGTGATTCCCTGACGGATAAACGGCTCGTAAAACCTTTCCGCGTCGTCGTAGTCGTAAAAGAAATCGTTGTGGCTGTGCGCGTCGATAAAGCCCGGGGCAACAGTCAAGCCAGTGCAGTCGATAACTTCGGCGTCCGCGGCGTCGATGTCTTTTGCGATTTTCGTGATTTTGTCGTTTTCAATAAGAACGTCCGACACGTACGGCTTGCCGCCGCTGCCGTCAACGATAGTACCGTTTTTGAGTAAAGTTTTCATAATTGCCTCCGAATCTTAATTACTTATATTATATCATACGGGTATATCAAAAATCTACAACTTTTTATGCGGTTTTACGATTGCATATCGCGCGGAAATTTGATAATATTTTATTGAGGTAAATATGATAACTACGGTTTTTATCGACATCGACAACACCCTTCTGGACTTCGACGTGTGCGCGACGTACGCCATGTCGAAAGGGCTTGAAAAATACGGGAAACACTACGAAAACGGATTGTTTGAGTGCTTCAAAAAAATCAACGACAATCTTTGGCGAAGAATCGAGGACGGTACGCTCACGAAAGACGGCTTGAAAAAAATCAGGTGGAATCTGGTTTTCGACGCGTTCGGGATAAAGGGCATCGACGGGCCCGAGTTTGAAGAAGTCTTTCACGACTTCCTTGCGGTGTCGGCAGAACCCGTGTCGGGCGCGCACGAACTTTTGACGTATCTTTGCGGAAAGTATAAACTTTTTGCAACGAGCAACGGCCCGTTCAAACAACAGGATTTCCGTCTTGAAAAAGCCGATATGAAAAAGTATTTTTCGGGATTGTTTATTTCCGAGGCGGTCGGGGCGATGAAACCGTCGAAAGAATACTTTGATTATTGCATTGAAAACGCGAATGCGAGAAAGGACGAAATCGTGCTTATCGGCGATTCGCTTACTGCCGATATTGCAGGCGGACGGAACGCGGGTATAAAGACCGTATGGTTCAATCACGACCGCACGGATATTCCCGAAAATAAAATTTGGGATTATTACGTTGAAAGTCTTGACGAGATAAAAAACATACTTTAAGCGGTGATTTTCGTATCATAAAACCTGATTTTTGCAAAAATAAAGCCGTGGCAGACGCCACGGCGTTTTAATATGTTTTTGACTATTTGATTTTTGTCATCACGTCTTTCAGCGCGCGGTAGCGGTGCGACACGGCGTTTTTTTCTTCCGCCGTCGCAAGTCCGAAAGACTTTTTCAGATCGTCCGAATAAAATATGCAGTCATAGCCGAATCCTCCGCTTCCTTCTTCGCGCCGCAAGATTCTGCCATAGGTTTTGCCGACGCCGAAAACGTAAGTGTCGTCGGGGTAATAGCAGGCGATGACCGAGATAAAATACGCGCTTCGGTCGGTAATATTTTCAAGGTTTTTCAAAAGTAAATCGCGGTTTTTCTTATCGTCGCCGTGAACGCCTGCATACCTTGCGCTGTGCACGCCGGGCGCGCCGTTAAGGGCGTTTACCGACAGTCCGCTGTCGTCGGCGTATACGGGCGCGGATATTCCTTTTTCGCGAAGGAACAGGCTTATCGTTTTTGCCTTGATAAGCGCGTTGTCGAAAAAGGTTTCGCCGTTTTCGTCGATTTCCGAATCGAAGCCGACGTCGTGAAGCGACAGCACCTGAACGTCTTTTCCGAGCATCTCCGAAAATTCGCGGATTTTGTTCATATTGTTGGACGCAATTATTACTTTTTCCATGATTTCCGCCGTGTATTATTGCAACAATGCGTTTGCAAGAGCCTGAATTTCAGCGACGTTTTTGTCGCTTACCGCCGAATAAATTTTGACGTCGGCGTCAAGAAGCGTAAGATTTTTTTGCTGTTCCAGCATGCCGCGCATAATACGCGAAGCCTGCGGCGCCCACGAGCCGTTTTCGATAAATCCGACGATGCGGTTCTGGAAGTTTCTTTCGACAAGGTGTTCGATAAACGTTTTCATAAACGGGAAAATATCGCCGTTGTACGTCGTTGTCGCAAGCACGAGCTTTCCGTATCTGAACGCGTCCTCGACCGCTTCCGCCATATCGCATCTCGCAAGGTCGAAAACGGACACTTTCGAACCCTTGTTTTCAAGTTCCGCTTTGAGCAGATTCACCGCTTTTTCGGTGTGGCCGTAAACCGACGTATACGCGATGACGACGCCGTCGCTTTCCACGCCGTACGACGACCATACGTCGTAAAGATTGAGATAATACGGAATGTTTTCAAAAAGCCACGGACCGTGCAGCGGACAAATAGTTTTAATATCGAGCGCCGCCGCTTTTTTCAGAACCGATTGCACTTGCGCGCCGTATTTTCCGACAATGCCGAAATAATATCTTCTTGCCTCGCACGCCCAGTCCTTGTCGGTGTCGAGTGCGCCGAACTTTCCGAAAGCGTCTGCCGAGAACAAAACTTTGTCAAAGTCGTCGTAAGTCATTATGACTTCGGGCCAATGTACCATGGGAGCGGCGATAAACGACAGGTTGTGTTTTCCGAGCGGCAAAACGTCGCCTTCTTTCACCACGACTTGTCTGTCCTGAAAATCCGTGCCGAAATAGTTTTTCATCATCTGGAACGCGCGAAGGGACGACACGATTTTCGCGTCCTTGTATTTTTCCGAAAACGCCAGAATATTTGACGAATGGTCGGGCTCCATGTGTTGCACGACAAGGTAATCGGGCGTGCGACCGTTCAAAGCGACCGCGATATTTTCAAGCCACTCGGTGCCGAAGTTTCTGTCAACGGAATCCATCACAACGACTTTTTCGTCGATAATGACGTAAGAGTTGTATGCCATGCCGTTTTCCACGACGTATTGCCCCTCAAACAAGTCAAGGTTTCTATCGTTCACGCCGACGTATTTTATATCGTTTGAAATTTTCATAAATTGTTCTCCTGATGCTTTTCACCATTATACAATAAAAACCGCATTTCTGTAAAACGAAAAAAAGGGCGGAAGACGTTATTATTTTTATATGGTAAAAAAGCAAAATATATATACTGTCAAAAAGACCGTCTGAACGACACAAATAAACAAAATGTGAAATTTTATTCATATTCTGTTGACAAGCTGGAAAATTTAGTTTACAATAAGGGCAGAAAAAAAAGAAAGCAGGCTTAATATGAAAAAAATATCTTTGCACGTTGACGGAATGAAATGCGGTATGTGCGAGTCGCACGTGAACGACGCCGTAAGAAAAGCGGCTGACGTGAAAAAAGTACGCTCGTCGCACGTATCGGGTTTGACCGAAATAATCTGCGACGACAACACCGACGTCGACAAAATCGTATCCGCAATCAAAAACGACGGCTACGACGTGAAAGAAGTGAATGTTTCGGACTTTGAAAAGCACGGCTTGTTTTTGAAATTTTAATTTGCTCTCCTTCCGATTTGTTTTATATAAAAAATACGCGCCCGAAGCGGCGCGTGTTTTTTTGTTCCGCGCTAAATACGCAAAAAATAAAAGGCTGACGGGATTGTCAGCCTTTTGGTTTTGACGCGGTTATTCGTTGTCGTCCTGTTTGTTTTCCTGTTTTTCGGCGATTCTCTCGCTCACCTTTTCAAATAGCGATTGTTTTTCTGCGTCATCCTCGTTTTCTTCAACGGGGTTTACGATGACTTTGACGTCCAGAATTTTGCGCTGCGTAAGCCTGTTTACGATGATCGTCAGGTTTTTGTAATTGAAGGTTTGCGCCTTTTTGGGGATTTCGCCGATTTCCGCGATAATCCAGCCGCTGACGGTCTGGGAGTCGAAGTCTGCCGCCTCGTCCTTATCGAGTCCGAAAGTTTCAAAGAATTTATCGAGTTCCGCACGGCCGTCGACGATATAAGTCGTGTCGTCGATTTTCGTGAAGTAGTTCACGACCTCGTCGTGTTCGTCCCAGATTTCGCCGACAAGTTCTTCCAGAATATCTTCAAGGGTAACAATGCCCAGCGTTCCGCCGTATTCGTCAACGACGACAGCCATATGCACTTTCTGGCGCTGCATACTTTTCAAAAGCGTCGAAATTTTCATATGTTCCGTCGCGATGGTAACGGGGGTGATGTAGTTTTTTATCGATTTTTCGCCTTTTTCAAGGGCGGTGAAGAAGTCGATATTATGGATCATACCCACGATGCTGTCGATTGTGTTTTTGTACACGGGCATACGCGAGAAATTATGTTCCAGGAAAAGCGCCTTGATTTTTTCCATCGGCATGTCGATGGGCACCGCGATAACGTTCACGCGCGGCACGAAAATATCCTCGACTTCCGCGTCGTCAAACTCAATCGCGCTGGAAATAAGTTCGCGCTCCTGCATGTCGAGGGAGCCGCCTTCCTGCGCTTCTTCGACCATGGATAAGAGTTCTTCCTCGGTGATTTTGTCGTCGTTTTTCGACTTGAATATCTTGCGAAGAAGGAATTTCAGCCCCGCAAACAAAATCGTGATGGGGTACAGTATGACCATTATCGCGCGCATCGGGTAGCCGAACGCCATCGAAATCTTTTCGGAATTTTCTTTCGCAATCATTTTGGGCGAAATTTCGCCGAACGTCAGAACAATCGCAGTTGACACCGCGACCGATACGATACCGCTTACCGCGGCGTTTGGAATGACTGTTTCAAAAAGATTGTTGAATAAAACCGAAAGCGTGATATTGACAAGGTTGTTGCCGACGAGGATCGCCGAAATCACTTTGTCATATCTGTCCAGAAGATACAGCGCGTTTTTGGCGGCTTTGTTGCCGTCCTGCGCTTTAAGTTTGAGTTTCGTGCGGTTTACCGAGGTCAAAGCAGTTTCGGTTGCCGAAAAATAGCCCGAAAACAGCACGAGTATTACGATGAAAATGACCGACAATATAATACTGTCAGGGTCAGGGTCAGGTTGTTCTGTTAACATACTTCTCCTTAAAAAAAATTAATAATGTTATTTTATTATATCATTGAATATATAAATTGTAAATATATTTTATTAAAATCGCCGTTTTTTGGACGTTTTATCGGAATCCCACGGCAAAAGCGGTTGTTTTGGCTATTGACAATGACGCTTTCCGGTGCGATAATAAAAAAAAGGAGACGCGATATGAATATACTTTGCGACAAAATGATTATGGCTGTGTTGTCCGGCGGAAACGCCACGGAAACCGTACGCGATCTTACCGCCCGTGGCTTTTATACGACGATGCTTTCGTCAACGGGCGGATTTTTGAAAAAGAAAAGCGTGACGCTTCTTATCGGCGTCGAAAGGGCGCAGGTCGATACCGTCCTGGAAATTCTGGAAAAGCACGCGAAAAAGCATATCGAGGCGTCTTTCGTGACTTCTCCCGACGACACGGGCGTTGCCGTAAAAACGCCGGTAAAGGTCGAAACGGGCGGCACCGTCGCATTCGTTATGGACGTTTTGAGTTGCGTCAAATTCTGAAAGTCTTATTGTTCGGACTTGCGAAAAATCAACTTTTTTATTAAAATTTATGGACATTTCCGATAATATTAAAAAACGCACGAGCCTGACGGCGGTATTTTATAATCGTTTGTTCGGGTTTATGGTTGTGCCTTACGCGGTCGAACGAAATATGCGGTGTCATATCGCAATCGAGCCGACAATAATCCTTCCGCCGAAAACTTCCTTTGACGAGTTGGGCAGTGCCGTCAAAGAAACAATAAAAATCGCAACAAACGCTCCCGAAGCGGATATTGAAAAAAACGTAAACGAATTTTGGAAAAAGACGAAGTACAAAGGTTTTCGCGGTTTTTCAAACCATTTTCAATCGATAAACGTCAATTTGTGCGAAGACATGTTGAAAATCAAAAAATGGGTTTCAACGCCGCAAAAAGGATACATCAAGGACGATTCTCAAAAACCTATTGAAATCTCCGTTGCAATCTCCGACTCGGAACTCGGCGCAATTATTAAAAATATATTCGAAACGGAGAAATAGCAATCTCTTATTAAAGTTTCAAAAGAACCGAATATTCGGTTCTTTTTTTATACGGCGGGTGAATTATAAAAAGTACACGACGTACAGCCCCGCAAGGGTTGCGAAAAGCGTAGGAATTGCGACGACAACGCCGTACTTCAAAAAGTCAAGGAACGTAAACTTTACGTCAAGGTTTTTCAAAAGCCCCGTGAACATTATGCCGGCAAGCGCGCCGACGGGCGTAAGAAACGCGCCGATATTGCTGCCGATTACCGACGCATACACCGCAAAAGGCGACGCGGTTTCGGTGATTGCCGAGTACAAAACGCTCATCGGAATATTGTTGATAAGGTTTGCGACGAGCGTCGACGACACGCCGTAAGTCAATATGTCGCACCTTTCTCCCGCTGCGCCGAAAACGTCGGCGATTTTTTGCGATACGCCCGTTTTTTTCAGCGACAAAACGACGATAAACATAGATATGACAAAGGGGATTAGTTCGTAGGGCAGACGTTTGAAAACGTTTGTGAGTTCCGTCGGTTTTTCCTTTTTCACGGCGGCGATAACAAGCGCGCCGACAACAAGGAGAAGAAACGCGCACGTCGCAACCGCCCACATTTCGATTCCGACGTAATCCGCGATAATAAGAAATACAAGACAAATTATTAAAAGCACCGCGCCGAATATCGCAAGGTACGGTTTTTCGATTTTTGCGGTCTCGACTTCGCTCACGGGGATCTCTTCCTTAAACTGTTTTTTGAACAATAAGTACAGCACGAGAAGGGCGCAAAGCCCGCCGAATATCGTCGGCAACGCCATTACTTTCAGATAACCGGAAAAGGTCATATGAAACGACTCCGCAAGGTATATGTTCGTCGGATTGCCGATTATGAAAAACATTGAAAACGTGTTTGCCGCAACAAATTCCGTCACAAGATACGGCACGGGATCTATGTCGGCGTTTTTGCAAAAGTAACAGATAAACGGCGTAAACGTAAGGATAATGATGTCGTTTGACGTAAACACGGTCAGAATCGACACCACGCCGTAAAGAATGAAAAACAGCTTCGTCCGGCTGTGTCCCGCAAGTTTCATCGACTTGGTCGCAAGAAATCTGAACACCCCCGCCTCGTCCAGAAATACCGACACCGTCGTCATTCCGAAAAACAGCAATAGGATTTTTACGGGGTTGACGGAGTTTCGCCCGTGAAACATCGACGCCATATCGCCCGTCAATCCGTCCCAGGCTTCCCTGAAAGTCAACACGTTAAGCGCGACGATAAGTATCGCCGAAATTACCGGCACCACAAAAAATACGGGAATGCGCTTTCCTTTGATTTTTACTTCGGGCAGAAATACGATTGAAAGTATCGTTCCCGCCGCCGCTATTACGGATAATACGATTGCCGCCGTCATCATCAGTTCCTCAAACGAGAAAGCATTATATTCCCATTTTGAAAAATTCGCAACGATTATCGCTTATTACGTTTTATTTTCTTTGCGGTTTTTTATGATTGTTAAAAAACGGAGTTTTGTCGTTTACGACGCGGGAGTACTTTCTTGCCGATCCCGCGTAATAAGTGTACATCATTTTCGCCACGTTTTCGGGTGATACTATTATTCCGTCCACGCCGAATCGCTTGAAATAGTGCATAGCCTGATTTGTCGAGCAATCAAAATAATACGCGTCGTTTTCGATTTTTACAGGGGTGGGACGATAAAGATATATTTTTTTGAACAGGTACTTTCCCTTTTGTGATAAAACCACCTTGATAAGGTCGGTTTCGTTTTTGAAAATCGGATATTGTGCGCCGCATCTTATCTGTCTGTCGAAGATTTGTTTGATATCTTCGGGGATCTCGGCTTTTTTTGTCAGCAAAGATACGCTTTTTACGTTTGCAAGGCGCAAGGTGTAAAGGTTTTGTCCGTCGGTTGACAAAACATAATTATAAAGTTCTTCTTTCGACGACGCCACCGCATAAACTGACGCATTTTTGATTTCGTCGCCTTTATTCACGATGCAGACCTGCAAATTTTTCCGTATGGCTTTTTGCAAATCGTTGTAGTTTTCTTTGAATATTATCAGTTCGCGACGTGGTTGCGGGCGCGACGCGTAGGACATAAACATCCTTCTGTAAAACGACGAAAGAGATTCGTCGGACAGGGCGACATTTTCAATGAAAGTGACTGCTTTTTCGGATAATTTCGTCGGCTTAAACGAAAAGACCGCGGTTTTTCCGTCGGTTGCGACGTTTTCGCGCCGAGCGATTACCTTTATCACGTCCGAATACACTCGTTCCTTCGATTTATCGGGAAGCCCGGACAACGCTTTCGAAACGTCGTCGCGCAACGCTTCTTCGCTTGCGGAAAAAGTTTCGTAAAAATTCACGACGAGCGTGTTTACAAACGCATTGAAATTTATGCTGTCGTCGGATTTTAAGAAGTTGAAGTTTTTGCAATCGGATTTCATTGTGGAAAGCACGCTTTCCGGCAAACTTATTTTAATTTTATCTTTCATCTTTCGTCACCAAGTAAAAGTGTACCCTAAAAGGGGGCAAAAATCAAGCAGTTTTTGCGGCTCAATGGAAAGGGGGCAAAAATTTCTTGAAAAGTGCGGTAATATCGTTTATTCAAAGTTGAGTTATACTGAAAGCGAAATAAAAATGCGAGGTGATTTTATGGATAATTTCAATCTGATTGCGGGATACGAAAAAGAGAAAAAAGAGTTGAGAAAGATTTGCGACGTTTTGAATAATCGCGAGTATTATATGGGAAAAGGCGCAAAAATACCAAAAGGTTTGATTTTGTACGGCAGTGCCGGCAACGGGAAAACGTTGTTCACAAAAGTCCTTGCGAGAGAATGTGACCTTCCCGTGTACATAGTCGATACCGCTGATGCGAAAGACGAGTCGTCGATTATGCAACAAATCAAAAATGCTTTCGATAAAGCAAACGACAGCGACAAATGCAGCGTCGTGTTTTTCGACGAAATCGACAAGTTCTTGCCTGACCTTGACGGTTATTTCGTCGATCAGGGCGCAAAAACGATACTTGCACAACTTTTAACCTTAATCGACGGCATAAACTCGACAAACAACGTGTTTTTCGTTGCGACGTGCAACGACTTTGACGATCTTCCCGCGTCGATGGTGCGCCCCGGTCGTATCGATAAAAAAATTATGTTGCAAAATCCCGACTACGGCGCAAGAAAAGAGATTGCCGAAAAATATATGTTTGCGACGAAGTGCGAATTCGAAATGTCGGTGGAAGATATTGCGGAATTGACGCAAGGTTTATCTTGCTCCGCAATCGAAACTCTTATCAATGCGTGCGTGCTCGAATCGGACGCAAAAAACTTCGTATCGACGAAAACGATTTATAAAAACGCCAACGAGATTCGGTATTGCGATATCGAAAGGGATTTTTCCGACGAAGAAAAGTATATGAAAAGTTGTTATAACCTCGGCCGATTTGTCGTTGCGAGAAGTTTTAAGAACGCCGATTATACGCTTGATTTGGATGAAAATAATCTTTGCAACTCTTTTTTCAAAAAAATCATGAGTGATTTGTCAGGCAATTACAACGATGACGACTACGACGACGAAGAATTCCGTTATACCGACGGAATGTCGGGCAAAAAAGAAAATGTGGATTTTTCAATGTATTTTTCCGCCATGGATTTCGAAAACACGATTTCCGTTTTGCTCGGCGGAATGGCGGCGCAAAAAGTGTTTTTCGGCAAAACGTTCGACAATACGTATTACGATCTTGTGTCCGTTGACAAAGTATTGTTCAATATGGCGGAATACGGTATGTTCGGTGTGGACAAAACGTTTTTTTACAACCGACACGAAAATATGCCGTACAGCAAAAAACGCATTGACGCGCTTAACGAAAAGTTCGACGACATTACTCGAAAATGCTACGAAACCGCCGAAAAAATCGTGACGGAAAATCGCGGGCTTATCGAGTTTTTGCAACCATTCCTTATCCGCGAAGAAGTAATCAAAAAGAGTAGGGCGGAAGAACTTGTCAGAGAATACGTCGAAGACAAAAATAACAAAGTATGAGAAAAACCGCGTGCGACTTGAAAAAGAGAGAATTTGAATATTTTCTGAAAGCGACAATTTGCGACGTAATGCGGTTGTTCGGTTACTCGAAACTGCCGCATGTTTTCGAAACGAAATTGCCGGGCAACGAAATGATGTCGTTTATCACGATACGAAACGGTAAATATTCGGCGATTGCGTACGATTATCAAAAAATCGCCGCCTCGTTTTCACGTTACGACAAGGAAGATGCCATCGCGCGCATTGTTTTTATCACCGCTCACGAGATGCGACATTATTATCAGCATAGACAAATCCGCGCAAAATCGCCGAGAGAAAGCGAAAAAACCGTAAACGCGTGGAGAAACTCAAACGTGGTACGTATTGATTGCGACAATAGCGAGTATTACGGCAACGTGCGGGAAATCGACGCGTTCGCATTTGCTTATTCTTACGTTGCCGACAAATTCGGAATACTGGTCGTGAACGTCGGTGTGCCGAAAAAATATCGCATGGTGATGAAAAGATACGTCAAAAAAACGTTCGGCTTAAAGGCGCCGATATTTTCCGCAAAGTACGATAAATACTTTTATTGAGCAAAAGTTTGACAAAATGCGACAAAAAACGACGGGCGGAAAGGCTCGTCGTTTCGATGTGGTTTTTATGTTTTTTCGATTGTTTCGTCCGGAAGAAAACGAACAAAACAGGGCGGGCTATTTTGAATAATTTTCCTGCATTTTCGTCAAGCGTTCCTTGATTTTTTCACGGAGAGATTGCGGCTCGATTATTTCCGCATACGTGCCGTACTGCATCGCCCAGAATTGCATTGCATTCGGGCTTGCGACAATTTCGACGGTTAATATGCCGTTTTCGTTGCCTTTAACCTTGATTTCCGCGCCAAACCAATCGATTATATCGTCGATAAGTCGCTCGGGCAGTTTAATCACGACGCGCTCGGGCTTGTCCGCAAACATATAAGGACGCGCGGTTGAAAGTTCCTTGTAATCGATGCCGTTTTTGTATCCCGGGACGGATTTCAGCGGCGTGCGTACGTCGTCGGAAATTTGCATTTTTGTGATTTTGTCCATGCGGTAAAAGGCGACGTCGCATTGCTTTTCGTTGTACGCCATAAGGTAGTAGTGCTGATTGTGCAACAGCATCTGATACGGGCTGACTTTGTGGTGCGCGGTGCGGTGCAGTTTTTTGTCCGCGCCCATTTTGTTGTAGTCGAAGACAAGCTGCTTTTCGTTTTCGATTGCTTCGTCGACGAGATCGACGTTCAAAAACAAATCGCGGTTCTGAGTTTTGTTCCAGTCGCGTACCGAGTAAACGTGCTTGACGTGCGCTTTGAAATACTTGCCGCCCAAAAGTATCAGCTTGTCAATGAGTTGCTTGGAATACGTCGCGTTTATGTGGCTGCTGCTTAAAACGCTGTCGATAAGAAGACGGAGTTCCGCGTTCTCGAAAGGGCGGCTTGCAAGATAGATTCCTTTTTTGTCGCCTTCGATTTCAAAACCCATTTCTTTGAGATAGGATACGTTGCGACCGATTGCTTTTCTTTCGACGACAAGGTCGTATTCGTCGCTTAAAATATCGATGATTTTTTGCTGAGTCAGCGGATGGTCGGCGTCGGAATATCCGCTCAGAACCTGATAAAGACGGAAAATCAGCGTTTGTTTGCTTTCCATAAAAGCCCCCTTGAAAATCGTTAAATCAATTATATCACTTATTTTCAATTATGTCGATCGTTCGTCCCGTTTTCGGTACATTAAAAGCGTCTTCCGCACAAAACACACGCGATTATCCGATTTCGGCCTTTATAAACGGAGGGAATAGTATAAGACGTTATTATTTTAAGGGCGGGATTGAGAAAATCAATGCAACGAGAAACGCAAAAATTTTTCCTTTCGTGGCGAGGTTTCGTGTGCGCGATGCTTTGACTTTTGAAAGCGGTTGTGATATTTTATAAATAACCGTTTGAATGTGAACAATATTTGGGAAAGACTCTCGGTAGTGCTTGTTTTATGGTCATCAACGTCTTTTCCAAGTTCACGTTTAATGGTTCATTAACTTAAATTTGTTCAGGGTGTGGCGCAGTCGTCGCACCCTTGTTTTTTTCCGGAAGCATTTTCTTTATTATTAAGACAAAACGTATAAATCATAAACCTACAAAAATTTCAATCCTATACAGTCAGCATAAGCGATTATTTTAGAAAATGGCACTATTTAATTAATTTTGAAAGCAGTTCCACATATCCTAATAAATTTTTCTTAATATTTTGTGTTTGCATTGAAGATAAAGAATTATATTCTCTAATTGTTTTTAAAAACTTATCTAGAGTTTTTAGACCAATGTAACAAAATGCCTCATTTATTGTTAGGTGATTCAAATAAATGGTTTCTTCGCACGACATTGTATGTAATTGATAAATGTATTGATCCTCAAGACTTTTATATGTGATAATGTCCGCATCGTTTTTAATTTTATCTGCATTCTTATATGTTGTCATTGGTATACTTAAATGATTTTGGAGCAGTGGAGAGTGGAACGGTATTCCTTTATGTCTTAATTCTGGATGTAATAAATATTGTTTCCATAACGGCGAAACTACGAGTATTGCAATATTTGATGATATTGGGAAAAGAATATAATTATCAATATAGCTACTTTCATCTGCTATTTCTTTTTTGGCTATTTCATCGAAATCGTCTTTACCATACAACATTTGTCCAATTATTTTAGCATTTTTTATAAAATCATCTTGTTGATCTTCTGGAATTTTTATTGGTATTCTTTCTGTACAGTAGCCTAAATCATTTATGCAGAATTCATCTGCTGTTTTTATAAACATCAAAAAAGAAGAGTTGATTTCCAAAGCATTTTTACGAATGCCAATCATATCGGTTTTCAATAAAGAATTCCAATCAGAATCAAGTATAGTAAGCATTTCGCGCTTCCAAAAATCAACTTTGCTTTCATTTTGATTTATGTTAAATTGACTCAACTCAAAAGTATTGTCGGGTATATTGGTATAAGATTTTTTATTGTGTGGGGTTCTGTAAATTTGAAGCAAAATGTATTTTTTAATTGTTTCTAATTCGGCACGTGTAAAAGTAAAAGTTGGGGCGCTATCATTGTCAATCTTATTAAGTAAAGTGCCCATTGGATCTTCTATGTTGGTTTTGAATTTAAGTTCTAAATCTTTGTTATTATCGGCAAATTCGACATCATATAAATTATTTTCACAAAAGGCATTTTCCGGTTTTGCATAGTATGCCACAAAATTTATAAGATTTAAAACGCATATTACATTGTTGCCATTTTTATTTTGCTGTGCAAAATTTTTTAATAATCTACATTGCACATAATGATTTTTATCGTAATGGGACATTTAAAACCTCTAATAAGACTTTTAATATCGTTGTTGTAATACTTTATTATATTATAACGTATCAATCAAAGATTTACCAGTAAAGACGCACGTTATTTTTAATGGTTTAGGATACAATAACGTTCGTAATGTTATATGGGATGATTGTAGGTAGTATTTAAGAAGCTTCTATTAGCTGGTCTATTTTCGTTCAACGATGATGCCAAAGTAATCAACGGCAAAAAATAATACGAACCCGTTTTCAGAGTTCGTATTATTCACTAATGGCGGAGCAGTTGCATGTCAAATTGAACTATTGATCAGCAAGCAGCATTGCTTTGCCGTAGCAAAGAAAAAGTTGATGTAAACGGCGAAAATTTTGATAGGCATTGCGAAAAATTGCAACATGTTACAATTTTTCGCAATGAGTTCTAAATATAATAAAAGTCGGCTCGCACCGACTTTTATTGTTGATTTTTCTGTCAAAATATGTTATAATAAAATAAAAATTATCAAAAGGTCGCAAACGAATAAAAATCAAGGTATAAAATCGGGAAACACATCTTAAAAAAGACGACTAATTTTCTTTACTACCCGATAACCCGAACGAACTATGAGGTTTAGAATGAAATTTTCCGAAAAAGTAAAATATGCGAGAATGAAACTTCTTTTAACGCAGGAGGCATTGGCAAAGGAACTTGGCGTATCCTACGCTACAATTTGCCGCTGGGAAAAGGATAACCGCGAACCGCAAATCGTTTCGCAAGGCAAATTTTATGCCTTTTGCGAAAGTAAAGGAATTACGTTTGAAGAGCAAATCGAAAAATAATTGCTTACAAAACTGTTGCTTGTGGCTTTATAGTCAATGTAAATGTAAGGGGATTGTATGAAAATATCAATCAGATTTTTTAACGATAAAGAAGTGCGCGCCGCTTGGAACGAGGAAAACAACAAGTGGTATTTCAGTGTTCTTGATATTATCGGGGCAATCAGAAAGGAAGATAATTACGAAAAATGCCGTAACTATTGGAAATACCTGAAAGCCAAACTGAAAAAAGAAAACAGCGAGTTGGTTAGTGCCACTACCCAACTGAAATTAACTGCCGCCGACGGGAAAAAGTATATGTCGGACGCATTGGATTCTGATGGAGTTATTAAACTTGCCGCAGAGTTTCCGAGCAAGGTCGGTGCAGAATTTATCGGTTGGTTTACGCGGTCGGACGAAACGATTGACGGCAAAAGCAAACAAAAAGCATACGCTTTGTTCGATAGTTCTTTTATAGACGCCATCGAGGTTGGAACAATTAAAGGCTTACAACAAATTCACGCGTATTTATTCGGCGGGTTATATGATTTTGCCGGGCAAATCCGCACGCTTAATATTGCAAAAGGGGGCTTTGCGTTTGCTCCAGCTATATTTTTGCAAGATAATCTGCGGTTGATTGAAAAAATGCCCGAAGACACGCTTGAAAACATAGTAAAAAAATACGTTGAAATGAACGTCGCTCATCCTTTTATGGAGGGAAACGGTCGAAGTACTCGCATCTGGTTAGATATGATTCTGAAAAAGAATCTTAAAAAATGTACCGATTGGAGTAAAATTGATAAGAAGGAATATCTTACGGCAATGCAAGAAAGCCCAGTTGATTCATCGCATATTTATGAACTTATAAAAGGCGCATTGACCGATGATATAAACAATCGAGAAATCTTTATGAAAGGAATCGACTACTCTTATTATTACGAGCAAGTTGACTGATTTGTTTCGATAATTTACAATGTGCGAGCTTTAAAAAGAAACATTTTAGGAAAAAGCTATGGAGCACATTGGATAGTATTTACTGCGTTAATATTGTTTATCCAGGTTGGATTAGGCTAATAGAAATCTTGAAAATGCAAAGATTCTTAAAAAGTATAAAAAGGAGTTAAAAATGGGGAAAGTATATGAGTTTGTTGAAGAAATAGACAAGAGTGTTTCCATAATTCATGGGTTGTTGAATGGTTCAAATATTTCTGTGAATGAACAAAAAGTGCAGAATGGGATTAAATATATTTGTTCAAATGGCGCAATCTTTATCTTGTATTTTAGTAAAGGAAAAACATCAAAAATTTATTTTGAAAAAGAGAATGATGAATTAATTCATTTAATGGACAAGTTTTTTAGGGAAAAAGAAGAAACAAGTGGTCCAAAAATTCCTATTTATGCTAATTATTCCATATCAAAGAATAATCAGGATTTAGTCCAAGAAAAATTAGAAGAATCATTTTCTATCGTAAAAAAAGATGTAAAAAAACCTACAATTAGATATATCTTTGAAATATCGGATAACCATGATAAAATCACTGTAACGCAATTTTTATCAGGGAAATTGCTTTTGCAAGGAATAGATTCAGCATTGGCAACAAGGATCAGAGAGATTATTAACACTATTAATCCTATATCTAATATTGAAGAAGTTTTAACATACATTCCCCCAAAACAACAAGCTGAAACAAAACAAGTTATAGATCAAATCAATGGGTTTGACGCTTATTGCGAAAAAGCAAGAAAGGTCCTTTCGGCAGATGCATATAACTATTTATCTTTTATTGATAAGAAACAAATTGTAACGGCTTTTGGTCTTCTTGAAGCCATTAAAGATAATTCTATTTCTTTGCCTTTGTATAATCCGGTTGTATATCCTGTTGCTAAAGCATTTGAGGGTTTTATACTAAAAATGATGATGGAAAAAGAGGCATTTACAATTGAAGAGTATAAAGACAATCCCGAAACAGCTAAAATAGGTAATTGGCTAAGAAATCAAAAATTCAATAAATATATAAAGGATCCACGAAGAGATGGTTATGTTAACAGTTCATTGATTGCTGCTTGGGAAGGAATTAGATGCGAAGAACTGCATTCTGATCCGGCGAGAAATGCTCTCTCTATGGATATTATCACAATAGAACAAGCGGAAGCTAAAATTGGTGCTGTCTGCAATGCAATTACTTCAGGTTATAATATAATTATTAAAAACGGATACACGGAAAAAGAAATGATTGCAATGCAAAATAATAAAAAACAGGATATACCTCATACCTTAAAAGAGTTACCTGTTTTTGATTGCCACATAGGGACAGATGAATCAGGAAAAGGTGATTATTTTGGACCATTAGTGATTGCTGGAGTTTGTATAACGAAGAAGCAAGAGGAATTGTTGGCTACTCTTGGTGTTAGAGATAGTAAAAGCAATTCTGATAATAAAAATAAAGAATTAGCTAAAAAAATCGAAGAACTTTTAGGAAAAACATGCGTAAGCATTGTATGTATTAGCCCTGAACGATACAATTCTCTATATGATGAAATTGGAAGGAACCTTAATAAAGTTTTGGGCTGGGGGCATGCGCGTGTTATGGAAAATCTACTATCTGATAACGTATGTGAAAACGCTATCGCCGACCAGTTTGGTGATGAATCCATAATAAAGAGTGCTTTGTTGGCAAAGGGAAAATCTCTGAATTTAATACAGTCGCCCAAAGCTGAACGCGATATTGGCGTCGCTGCAGCTTCAATACTCGCCAGAGCGCGGTTTTTAAATGAGCTTGAAAGACTTGGAAAAATATTAGGCGTAACTTTATCGAAAGGAGTAAATTCGACCGTTGAAAGTATAGCAAAGAACATCTATGAAAATGGCGGTCTGGAAAAGTTGAAACAATTTGTTAAATTGCATTTTCAGACTACCAAAAAAATAATCAAATGAGGTTATATGAAATGGATAATATTGAAGAAATTAGAAATACAACAAAAGCTTTTAAGAGAAGGTACACCTACTTCTGTCGAATACGAGAAAGCGCTGCCTTTATGTAAAGAATTGTTTGATGCATTTCCGGAAACTCATGATTTATGGGATGCTCAGCAATACGCGAATTGTCTTAAAAAGCTTAACAGACTTGACGAGGCTGAGCAAGTATGTGAAGATGTCTATTCAGAATTCAAAGATACAGAAATTGTTAAAACCCAAAGTCAAGCATTTTTATACATAGAGAATCTTTATGCTTGGATTATAAATGACAAATATATAAAAACTATAAAGCAACCTGACTATAAATATTCAGAAGTGGTATTTGGTAAATTGACCCTGCTATATAATTTACTTAAAGACACAAAGGCAACAAAGCCATCTTTTCCGTATTGTGCACTAACGGTGCTTAAACAGTTAAATAAACAAAATGGAAAAATAATAGCAGCGGAAGGCTTAGAAATACTAAGTTTGATTTCCCTTCCTGAATTGTCGTCTGAGGCTAAAAGTTACACGGATTCATCCGGAAAAACAAGAGAATTTGCTTCTCTAAAGGAAGATTATTACACATTGAAGTCTGATTTTTTACTTGATGCAAAACGATACGAAGACTGTATTATATGCTGCAATGAAGCAATGGAAACACTTGAAAGTTTTCATTATGATAATGATATATGGTTTTCAAGAAAAATTTCAAAATCCTTGGGCGAATTAGGACAAATTGATGATGCTATTAGCAAGCTTGAAAAACTTACTATTATAAGCGATAAATGGTTTTTACTTTATGAAATAGGAAAATACTACCTACAACTGAATAATCTTGATGAAGCTCTTACATACATGTTGCGTGCGGTATGTACAAAAGATCCCGAACGGATGAAAGTTGCGTTGATTGAATCAATTGGCGATTTGCTTACCGAAATTGGTGATAAATCCTTTGCTCAGGATAACTATAATTACGCCCGACAAATCAGACAGAATAATGACTGGTCAGTTGCAAATAGTCTCCAAAGAAAAATTACAGAAGAAAAAGAAGTTGTTTCCAAAGATATAAAAAAGAAATGGATTCAAAAGTTGTATCAGATTTCTGATAGTAAACGAGGAAAAGTTATTAAGCTGTTTAACGGCAGGGGCGGCTTTATACAAGCAGATCAATCATATTACTTTCAATTTAAAAATTTTTTTGGCAAATCCGATTTACTTAAAACCGGCGATTGTGTAGAATTTATAGTAATCAACTCGTATGACAAGAAAAGACAAATTGAAACCAAAGAGGCTGTTGCAATAACACCGATAAGACGATGATTTTTTTACCCGCAAACTTCCGATAATAAAAAATTATCGGAACAAAAATGAATGGTTTGGGAGGTATTCAGATGTTACCTGAGGAGTTAGCCCGTATTAAAATAGATAAGCAACTAAGCGATGCCGGCTGGGATATAGTTTCTCGTATGGAATATATCCCTAATACTACGTCTGCCGTAAAAGAAGCCTTAATGAAAGGCAGCAAAGAAAGCGATTACCTGCTTTTTGTAGAAGATAAGGCAATTGCCGTTGTCGAAGCCAAAAAAGAAGAAAATACGCTTGGCGAAGAAGTTGCCTTACAAGCAGAAAAATACGCCGCAACACCGCAAAATTGGTATGGATTGTGGTTTCCGAAACAAATTCCATTGGTTTATTTGGCAAATGGAAAGAAGTTATATTTTAAGAATCTTCTTAATCCTGATAGTGATTATGAGGAAATATCTGCTATGCACACACCTAAGCAGATGCTTAAAATGATTGGTAAAACCTCTGAATACGGTGCTTTGCCACATTTGAATCCAATAGGGTTAAGAGATTGCCAATACGACGCTGAAATAGCACTCGAGAACACTTTCAAAGAAGGTAAGAAAAAGGCTCTTGCCGTATTGGCAACCGGTTCAGGAAAAACTTATTTGGCTTGTTTGGCGTCTTATCGTCTTTTGAATTATGTTCCTAATGTAAAACGCATTTTGTTTTTAGTTGATAGGAATAATCTTGCAAAACAGACCAAAAGTGAATTTAGCCAATTTGATAGAACCGAAAACGGCAAGGAAATGAGTTCTTTGTATGAAATCAGTCGTCTCAAAAAGGCGGATGATATCAATGGCGATGTAATTATTTCCACCATTCAGAAACTATTTGCTGTCCTTACAGGTCAGACGATTGCTGATGATGAGGACGAAGATAAAGAAGATGAACTTAATTTCAATCGAGATAACGATAAAAATGCTCCGGCTATCGAACTCGGTAATGATTTGAAATTGCCACCCGATTATTTTCAGTTTATTATCGTTGACGAATGCCATAGGTCAATTTATGGCAAGTGGAAATCTGTCCTTGATTATTTTAGCGAAGCTAAGATTCTTGGGCTTACAGCAACACCTACCCCGGAGGCATATGCATTCTTCGATAATAACATCATCGAAAAGTACACTTATGACGATTCCGTCGTTGATGGTGTCAACGTTCCTTCCCGTATTTTCAAAATTGCGACGGAAGTTTCTGTCCACGGCGGAACAATTAAAGAAGGGACTGCTATTACGGAAAAAACTCGTATAAACAATCAATCAAACGTTGTTACTGTATCAGATCGCGTTGATTATACGACAAAACAATTAAATCGTTCTGTAGTCAATAAAAATCAGATAGAAACTGTACTTTCTGCATATCGCGACTCTGTATATGAAAAACTATATCCTGACCGCGAAGAGAATTGGTATTATATTCCTAAAACCTTGATTTTTGCAGTAGACGACAAACACGCTACAGAAATTGTCGAATCCGTAAAGAAAGTCTTTGCGGAAAAGTTTGCCAACAACAAAGTTCCGGAAAACTTTGTTCAGAAGATTACATATTCTGCGGGAGATTCCGACTCTCTTATTCGGGATTTCAGAGTTGAAAAGAATTTCCGTATTGCCGTAACGGTTACTCTTGTTGCAACAGGAACTGACGTAAAGCCTTTGGAAGTTGTATTTTTCATGAGCGATGTTAAATCCGATGTTTTATATACGCAAATGAAAGGTCGCGGTTGCAGAGTAATAACCGATGATAAATTGAAAGAAGTTACGCCTAATGCAACGACAAAAGAATGTTTTTATATTGTCGATGCCGTCGGCGTTACGGAGAGTGACAAAACCATACCGAAGCCGGCAGATCCGTCGCAAAAACGTCCTACATTGGCACAAGTTCTTGAACACTTGGCGCATAACGAGGTCAGCGACGATAATCTAAAACTATTAAGAGACTTCTGTTCTACAATTCAAAAACGTTATGAAAACAATAATGCACTTTTCGGGAGGCATTTAGATTCGTTTATTTCCGATTTCGGTTTTGCTCCGCGTTCGTTGGCAAATACGATCAATGAAACCTTGTCGAAAGGTTCATTGCCGCCGTTTGAAAGCCCGTCCGATTACAATACTGAGCGAAAAGCTTTGATTTCGGTTCTTATGAACAATATCAACGCAAGAAATAGGTTGCTCGAATTGCAAAAAGGCTATTTAGCATATACACACGAGCACGATGACAAGTTGATTTCTGCTGAGTTTTCAAGAGAAACGGCTCGTAGTTTTATCGACTCGTTTGAAAAGTATATCAACGACAATAAGGATAGCGTTGAGGCGTTGCGTATTGTTTATAATTCTGAAAACACGGCGATTACATATTCTATGCTATGTGATTTAAGGGATAAATTGCTTTCTGAAAACAGACTTTTTACTCCGTCGCGAATTTGGAACAGTTATAAAATCCTTGACTCGCAAGGGGCTGTATCTCCTCTCGACACAAAGAAAAATGTTAATGCGCTGACCAATTTAATACAAATCGTTAGATACGCATATAAGAAAAGTTCAACATTGGCAAGTCTTTTTGTCGGTTACACGCAAAGATTTAACTTGTACTGTGGACAAAGGCAACGTGAATTAACGGCAGAACAGCAAGATGTTATGCGCCAGATCGCTGAGTATATCGTAACAGAAGGCGCATTTACGTCTATGGAACTCAATCAGTTTGAGCCAGACCTTTGGAAAAAGGCTATGGTGTCTTTCAAGTCTCAAGGAAAGACTTTTTCAACAGAACTGCAACAATTATCAAATTTTATATTAAAGGTGGCATAAAATGGCAGATTTACAGGTAAAAAGCGAGGCAACTCTCGTAAAAAAAGTTTGGGATATTGCGAACGTTCTTGCTGCGGCAGGTGTTGGATTCACCGACTATATTACGCAACTCACGTACATTCTTTTCTTAAAAATGGATAATGAAAAGGAAGAATTAGGGTTAGGTAGTGCTATTCCTGAAGGATATAAGTGGGAAGACCTTGTTGGTTTGAGTGGACAAGACCTTGTTGATAAATACGAAGAAATTCTAAAAGAATTAGCGAAAGATACGGGGCTTATCGGTATTATTTTTACGAAAGCATCAAATAAAATCGACAGTCCAGTCCATCTTGCAAAAGTTATCAAAATGGTTGGCGGCGAAAACTGGTATATGATGGAAGGCGACTTCAAAGGCGCAATTTACGAATCTATTCTTGAAAAGAACGGACAAGATAAAAAAAGCGGCGCTGGGCAATATTTTACACCGCGTTCGCTGATTAAGGCCATGGTTGACGTAACCGATCCGAAAATAACCGAAACAGTTGCCGATCCGGCTTGTGGAACAGGTGGATTTTTGCTTGCTGCTTTCGACCATATGAAAACACAAAGCAAAGAGATTTCAAAGCAGAATTTTCTTAGAAATAATGCTTTCTTCGGTGCGGATAATACGGCTCTCGTCGTAACGCTTGCCTCGATGAATTTGTATTTACACGATATAGGCACGGCAAAAAGCCCTATTGTTTGTCAGGATTCTCTCCTTGATACTTCCGACAGGCTTTATGACGTTATACTTGCGAATCCGCCTTTCGGTACAAGACCGCAAGGCAGCGTTGATGTTTCCGCAAGTCGTCCGGAATTTGTAAAAACGTCAGACAATCAAGTAAATTTCTTGCAACACATTATGTCGATTGTAAAAACCGGTGGTCGTGTTGCTATAGTTTTACCCGATAACGTGTTGACCGACGGCGGAGCAACGGCTAAAGTTCGTGAAAAACTCTTAAAGGACTTTAATTTACATACTATTTTGCGTTTGCCCACCGGTATATTCTACGCCGGTGGCGTAAAAACAAACGTGCTGTTCTTCAAAAAGGGTGAACCTACGGAAGATATTTGGGTTTATGATTACAGAACAGGCGTAAAGCATACCATGGCAACAAAGCCGATGACAAGAGAAAATCTCGACGATTTTGTCAATTGCTATTGTTCAGGACATCAAGAAGATCGCAAGGAAACCTACTCTGTCGAAAATCCAAACGGTCGTTGGAGAAAATTTCCCAAAGAAGAAGTTTATGCGCGTGACTTGTTGAAGCTCGATTTCAAATGGATGGATTTGGGCGAAAAGGACGAACGTACCGTAACGGAATTGCTTGCCGATATGCAAAGCAAAACCGAAGCCATAGCGGACGCTGTTGCTAAACTTCAAAGCATTCTCGGAGGAATTGACCTGTGATAGATACTGCCGCATTGAGAGAAAAAGTTCTTGACCTTGCAATAAGAGGCAAACTTGTTCCGCAAGATCCGAACGACGAACCTGCTTCCGTTTTGCTGGAGCGTATTCACGAGCAAAAATTACAAATGGTGCGTGAAGGAAAACTGAAAGCAAAAGACGTTAAAGACGATACCATCATCTTCAAGGGTGATGATAATTGCTATTATGAGAAGTATTCGGACGGAAGC
>ULNH01039304.1_pt1 | contig 37007 bp, 50 predicted proteins | sample 1951871 | NCBI WGS metagenome assembly ULNH01 (sample SAMEA4835572, study PRJEB28245) | human gut metagenome | biome: gut microbiome; material: fecal sample | place: Denmark | collected 2008 | reverse complement strand
TCTTTTGAGTAAGAGAATACTAATTTATCACTTGGGCTAACCAAAATTGTTCTAGTACCAGTACTATTTCCTGATATCCCATTTATAAGCATTGTGCCAAAACGGCTTTGTTTTTTTATTCCCCTTTGTACAATATAACACTATCAAGGCTATGATTGCAGTAACAATAAAAAAGGCCATAACTATATTTACATATCCAGAAAATGTAATGACCTTTACATAATTTTCTATGTTGTCCTCCTTGTATTGTAATAATTTAGATTATATATATATTAGTATTATATCACATAAGTACTTTTTTTGTTAATATATAGAAAGAAAAAAAGCTCTCTAACGCTAGAGAGCTTATTTTATACAAAATGTTTTGATTATCTTTTATTAGATAAATTCAATGATAGCCATTTGAGTAGCATCCCCACGACGAACAGTAGTTTTTAATACTCTTGTATATCCACCATTACGATCTTTATATTTAGGGGCAATTTCATCAAATAGTTTTTGAATTGCGAATTGGCCATCTTCGGCTTTTTCAAAACGAACCATTTCAGCGGCAAGTCTACGAGCATGTAAATCACCTTTTTTGCCTAGTGTAACCATGCGATCTGCTAAACGTTTTAGTTCTTTTGCTTTTGCTTCAGTAGTTTCAATTCGACCATTAATAATTAAATCAGTGATTAAATCGCGAAGTAATGCTTTTCTTTGCCAGCTTTTACGACTTAATGTACGATAGCCCATTGACATATATTAATAATCTCCTTTTCTAATAATTATTCGAGATTGTCGTTATCTTCTAAAACGACTTCTTCTTCTCTTTCTTCTAGTTCTTCATCTTCATCATCACCGAAGATTGACATTCCTTCACTTGGTTTTAAACTTAAGCCATTAGCACGAAGTTTTTCAATTACTTCTTTTAGACTCTTACGACCTAAGTTACGTACTTTCATCATTTCTTCTTCAGTTTTTTGTGTTAATTCACCAACTGTATTAATGTTAGCACGTTTCAAGCAATTATAAGAACGTACAGATAAATCTAAATCTTCAATCTTCATATCAAGTTTCTTATTTTGAACAGGGGCAACAGTTTGTTTAATAAATTCACGTTCTTTAATGAATTCATTTAAGTTTTCAATTACCTTGAAATGTTCAATTAAGAATTTTGAAGCTAAAGACAAAGCGGTTGTAGGTTCAACACTACCATTTGTCCAGATTTCAAATGTTAATAAATCACAGTTGAAATTATCCTCATAACGTGTTTTTTCAACGGTATAACGACATTTAACAACAGGAGTAAAGATTGAATCAATTGGTAACAAACCGATGATGCGGTTGTTATTTTCTTTGCAGTAACGTTTATTTTCATCAGCATTAACGTATCCTACACCCGTACGAATGCGAATTGTCATTCTAATTTTACTCTTTGGTGATAAAGTACATATTAATTGATTAGGATTAATAACCTTTACTTGTGGGAAACTTTGTTCACCATATGGAAGTATTTGGGCAAAATTCAAATTAATATCAGCAGCAGTTACTTCAACTTCTTGATCAGTGTCATTAACTTTTTCTAAGAAACTTTCATATACTGTGTTTTCATCGCCAAATAAACCTTGTTCATTTTCATCATGATTAATTGTGAAAATAACATTTTTCATATTTAGAATGATTTCTGTAACATCTTCGATTACACCAGGTACAGTTGCAAATTCATGTGCTACACCATCAATTGATATAGCTACAGCTGCAGAGCCTGGTAAAGATGATAATAAAACTCTTCTTAGTGAATTCCCAATTGTTTGACCATAGCCACGTTCAAGTGGGGAAATTCTTATTTTAAGATAATTTTTATCGCTTGCAAATTCATCATCGATGTCCATATTTGGTTTGATAAATTCAACTTTTCTCATTTATATCCTCCTTGAGATAAAATATGGTTTTTTTATAATAATGTTTTGTTTATATTATTTATTAGCCACGAGGTCTCTTTGGAGGACGGCATCCGTTATGTGGAACAGGAGTAACATCTTGAATAGATGTAATATTTAAACCTGCAACTTGTAAAGAACGGATAGCAGCTTCACGACCAGGACCTGGTCCTTTTACTGTTACTTCAACTTTTTGCATTCCATTGTCCATTGCGGCTTTAGCACATGCTTCTGAAGCCATTTGAGCTGCGAATGGAGTAGATTTTTTACTACCTTTAAATCCTACTGCACCAGCGCTGCTCCATGCAACTACATTACCAACAGGGTCAGTAATTGTAATAATTGTATTATTGAATGTTGAATGAATATGAGCCACACCAAGTGGTATATTCTTTTTAATACGACGTTTGCGAACTACTTTCTTAGCCATGTCCTACGCCTCCTTATTTCTTCTTATTAGCTACAGTCTTAGCTGGGCCTTTACGTGTGCGGGCATTTGTTCTTGTTCTTTGTCCACGAACAGGTAAGCCACGACGATGACGTAAACCACGATATGAACCTATTTCCATTAAACGTTTAATGTTCATAGCAGTTTCACGACGTAAGTCACCTTCAACTTGATGTTTAGCTACTTCTTGTCTTATTAGTGTTAATTCAGCTTCAGTTAAATCTTTTACTCTTTTATTTTCATCGATACCTGCAGCTTTTAGTATTTCTTGTGATGTTGGTTTTCCAATACCATAAACGTAAGTTAGAGATATTACCACGCGTTTATCACGAGGGATATCTACACCAGATATACGTGCCATAATTTTTTACACCTCTCTTAGCCTTGTCTTTGTTTGTGTTTTGGATATGCAGAGCAAATTACCATAACACGCCCTTTTCTTTTAATAACTTTACATTTATCACAAATGGGTTTTACCGATGGTCTAACCTTCATTTTGAACCTCCTATTTTATTCGTTATTAATAAATTTTTATAATGTTTTACTTATGACGATAAGTAATGCGTCCACGTGTTATATCGTATGGTGATATTTCAACAGTAACTCTATCACCTGGTAAAATGCGGATTGTGTGCATGCGGATTTTACCAGAAACGTGGGCTGTAATTAAGTGACCATTTTGGAGTTTTACTTTAAAAACGGTATTAGGTAACACTTCTTCTACTGTTCCTTCAACTTCAAAAACATCATCTTTAGACATCTATTTCTTCTCCTTTAATTTTTGTTAATATCTCATAACCATCATCAGTTATTACGATTGAATGTTCATGATGAGAACTTGCTTTACCATCTTTAGTAACAGCAGTCCAACCATCTTTTAATACTTTTACCTTGTCGGTACCTAAAGTAATCATTGGCTCTATAGCTAATGTCATACCTTTACGTAATACTACACCATGACCAGCTTCACCATAATTTGGAATTGCTGGATCTTCATGAAGGAAATGACCTACGCCATGACCAGTATAATCTTTTACAACACCATAACCATATTGTTTTGCATATTCTTCAATCGCATGAGAAATATCTGATAAATGATTATTGGGACGAGCAAATTTAAGTCCTGCAAGAAGAGACATTTTAGTTACTTCAACTAGTTGTTTTTTCTCTTCTGATACGTGTCCTACTAAATATGTTTTTGCACAATCTCCGTGATATCCTTTATAACAAGCTCCAATATCAACGGAAACAATATCACCATCTTTTAATAAAGTATGTTTTTTTGGAATACCATGAACAACTACTTCATTAATTGAAGCGCAAATAGATGCAGGATAGCCATTGTAATTTAGAAAAGATGGAGTAGCTCCATGTTTTGTAATTACATCATATGCTATTTTATCTAATTCATATGTTGATATACCAACACGAATATTTTCTTCAACAGCTTTATGAGCAAGAGCAACAATGTTGCCAGCTTCACGCATTAATTCTAATTCTCTTGGGGATTTAAGGGTAATCATCTTTTATCTAAAGCCTCCAAAATTCTACGTGTTACTTCTTTAGCCTCGCCCTCTCCGTTCACGTTCAATAAATTATTTTGTTTATTATAATACTCAATAAGTGGTTTTGTTTGCGTATTATAAACTTCTAAACGACTTTTAATTGTCTCTTCATTATCATCTTTACGTTGATATAATTCTACATCGCAATTATCGCAATGGCCATCTTTTTTTGGCTTTAATGTCAATAGATTATAAGATCTACCACATGAAGGACATATGCGACGATTGACGATTCTATTAATTATTACATTATCATCAACATCAAGATTAATAACTACATCAAGCTCTTTAGCCATTTCTTTGAGAGTTTTATCAAGCGCAATCGCTTGATTAATGTTGCGTGGATAACCATCTAAAAGGAAACCATTAACACAATCATCTTCCTTTAAACGTTCTGCAACAATACTATTAGTAATTTCATCAGGTACTAAATGACCTTTATCAATGTAACTTTTTGCAATTAAACCCATAGGGGTTTCTTTGCGCATAGCATCTCTGAAAATGTCTCCCGTAGAGATGTGGGGAATGCCATAATGGTCAACAATACCATCGGCATATGTCCCCTTTCCAGCTCCCGGAGCACCCATAATTATGCAGTGCATTATATCACCTTTCTATAGTAAACCTTTGTATTCTTGAGGTTCATTTTGAGTCTTTATTTGTTTTGCAGTTTCAATAGCAACACCTACAACGATCATTAAACTTGTTCCACCAATTGTAACACTTGTTGAAGTGATACCAAATATAGATGTAACAATCATTGGTAATGAGGCAAGAATTGCTAAGTAAGTTGCGCCTAATAAAGTTACTTTAAATAAAACTTTTGAAAGATAAACTGCAGTATCTTCACCTGGTTTAACACCTGGAATATATGAGTTTTGTTTCTTTAAATTTTCTGCTACTTTATCTGGATTAATTTGTAAGAATGAGTAGAAGAATGAGAATATAAAGATTAAAATAATATATAAAGCGAATCCGATAGGTTCTTTATAACTAAAGATTCTTTCCCACCAAACACTTGGATCCTTTGTAAAATTAACAATTGTTAGAGGGATACTTAATAATGTTGATGCAAAGATTACTGGTATTACTGATGCCGAATTAATTTTAATTGGGAAATCAGAATTTTGTTTACCACGAATAGCAGCAGCGCTTGGACGATTAGCAAATTGAATTGGAATCTTTCTTTGTAATCCTTCCATAAATACAACTGCAAATATAATTAATATGAATAATGCTATTACGATAATAAATTTTACAGTATTACCTAAAGTAGCTTCAGCATTAACGAAATATTCTTTATATAAATCAACAAACATTTGTGGGAATGATGCAATGATACCACCAGCGATAAGCATTGAAGATCCATTACCTACACCATGCATTGTGATTTGGTCAGCAAGCCAAATTGTAAATGCTGATCCAGCAGTCATTACGATTGCCATATAAACATATGCAAATGCATTTAAGTTACCTAAAGTTTCATCAAAATATAAGTTGCTGTAGTTATTTTTTATACCTATAATAAGTGCTAATGATTGAACAAAGGCAAGCAATAAAGCAATGTATCTAGTCCATTGATTTAGTTTTGCTCTTCCTGTTTCACCTTCATCAGCCCATTCTTTAAATTGAGGAATGATGTCCATTTGTAACAATTGGACAACAATTGAAGAAGTGATGTATGGGCTAATACCTAATGCAAGAATTGAAAATTGTGATAAAGCTCCACCAGTAAATATATCTAAGAAACCAAACATACCTTGATTAGCGGTACTAGATGAGCCATCATAATTAACGCTAAATAGAGGAACTTTTATCTTTGTTCCAAAACGCCAGATTAGTAAACCTAACGCTGTGAATAAAATCATAAGTATTAACTTTTTGTTCTTAGAAAAGAATTTCTTCATATTAAAGCACCTCGATTGTTCCACCAGCTGCGCTGATTTTTTCACTCGCTGTTTTAGAGAATTTCTTTGCTTTAACAGTTAAAGCAACTTTTAATTCTCCATTGCCTAATACTTTCACTCCCTTGAATTCTTTTTTAATTAAGCCTTGGGCTTTTAATAATTCAACATCTACGACTGTATTTGCTTCAAAGCAGTTTAAGTCTTCAACGTTTACACAAGCATAATCGATACGATTGATGTTTGTGAAACCACGTTTAGGTAAACGTTTAAATAATGGTGTTTGTCCACCTTCGAATGCAGGGCGAACACCGCCACCGCTACGAGAATTTTGACCTTTAGATCCACGTGTTGAAGTTTTACCCATACCACTACCACTACCGCGTCCTACGCGTTTTTTGTAGTGTCTAGCACCTTCAACGGGTTTTAGTTCATAAAGTTTCATTGTGACCTCCTAAGCTTCTTCAACACTTACTAAGTGTGCTACAGTTTTAACCATACCGCGAATTGGTTCATTATCAGGTTTGATAACTTCCTTTTGCATTTTAGTTAAACCTAATGCTTTTAAAGTGTCTCTTTGATTTTTAGCATAAGTTATAGGGCTTTTAACTAACTTAATTTTTAGCATTTTTGCTTCTTGTTTTTTAGCTCTTGGCATAGTCTATTACCCCTTTATCTCTGATACTTCTTTACCACGAAGTGCAGCTACTTGTTCAGCTGTACGTAAACTCTTGAGCCCTTCAAAAGTTGCACGAACAATATTTATTGGAGTTGCTGAACCTTGTGATTTTGAGAATATATCTTGAATACCAGCTAATTCTACAACGTTACGAACCGGACCACCAGCGATGATACCAGTACCAGCAGGTGCAGGTTTTAAGAATACTTGACCAGCACCAGCAACACCAGTAACGATGTGTGGAATAGTTGTGTTAACAATTGGAACAGTTATTAAATTCTTTTTAGCATCTTCAACTGCTTTTTTGATTGCTTCTGGAACTTCTTGAGCTTTACCAGTGCCGAATCCTACGCGACCTTTATAATCGCCTACTACTACTAATGCTGCAAAGCGGAAACGACGTCCACCTTTAACAACTTTAGTAACACGGTTGATAACCACGACGCGCTCATCAAATTCTTTTTCTTCAACTTCTTTGATTGGTTTTTCTTTACGCATAAGTGGCACCTCCTTAGAATTTTAATCCTGCTTCACGAGCAGCGTCTGCTAATGCTTTAACACGTCCGTGATATAGATATCCACCACGGTCGAATACAACCGTTGTAATACCTTTTTCAAGAGCACGTTTTGCTATAGCAGCACCAACTAGTTTAGCGGCTTCAATATTTGATCCAACAGCAACTTTGTTGCCATGTTCAATTGTTGATGCAGAAACCAATGTTACTTGTTTTTCATCATCAATAATTTGAGCAGAAATGTTTTTATTAGAACGATACACAGCAAGTCTTGGTTTTTCAGATGTACCTGAAAGATGAACTCTTAGGCGACCATGTCTTTTTTGACGTGCAGCGTCTTTTGACTTTTTATTAATCATATTTTCATCGTTCTCCTTTCCTACTTAGCTTTCTTTCCTTCTTTGCGACGTACATATTCGCCACGATAACGGATACCTTTACCTTTATAAGGTTCAGGTTTACGAATGATACGAACGTCAGCCGCAAATTGACCAACTAATTGTTTGTCACAACCTAAGATGTGAATTTCTGTTGGTGAAGTTACTTGAACAGTTAATCCTTCAGGAATTGGCATTTCAACTGGATGAGAATAACCAGCATTAACAACTAAAGTTTTACCTTGTAATTGAGCACGATAACCTGTTCCTTGGATTTCTAATACTTTTTCAAATCCTGCATGTACACCTTGAACCATATTATTGATAACAGCTCTTGTTGTTCCATGTAGGGCGCGATGATTTTTATCATCAGATGGACGAGTAATTGTTACAACGTTATTTTCTACAGTGACTTTAATGTCTGGGTTAAATGTATATGCTAAAGTACCTTTAGGGCCTTTTACAGTTACATTTGTTCCTTCAACATTAATAGTTACACCTTCTGGTAAATTAATGTGTTTATTTCCTATACGTGACATAATAACACCTCTACCATACGAATGCTATGATCTCGCCACCAAGATTTTTCTTACGAGCTTCACGATCACTCATGACGCCTCCTGGAGTAGATACGATAGCAACACCTAAGCCATTAAGAACCTTAGGTAGTTCTTCTTTTTTAGCGTAAACTCTAAGACCTGGCTTAGAAATACGTTTAATTCCTTTAATTACTCTTTCTTTTTCAACATATTTAAGGGTAACAGTGATTACACCTTGTTTGTTGTCTTCTTTCTTTTCATAATCGCTAATATAGCCTTCTTCTTTTAATACACGAAGAACTTCTAATTTTAAACGTGATGCTGGAACATCCACAGTTGGGTGTTTCATTTGGTTAGCATTACGAATTCTAGTAAGCATATCAGCAATTGGATCAGTCATTGCCATAAATGTGACCTCCTTCTACCAACTCGACTTAGTGATACCTGGGATTTGCCCCTTGTATGCTAGTTCTCTAAAGCAAACTCTGCAAAGTTTGAATTTACGATAAACTGCATGAGGTCTTCCACAACGTTCACAGCGAGTGTATTCTCTAACAGGAAACTTATTGTTCTTGCGAGCGCATTTAACTTTTAATGATGTTTTAGCCATAATTATTTACCTTCCTTTCTAAAAGGCATACCAAGCAAGCTTAGTAAAGCACGGCCTTCTTCATCAGTTTTTGCTGTGGTAACAATGACAATGTCCATACCACGAATTTTTAATACTTTATCATAATTAATTTCAGGGAAAATTAATTGTTCTTTAATACCAATTGTGTAATTTCCTCTTCCATCAAATGAATTAGGATTTACACCTCTAAAGTCTCTAACGCGAGGTAATGCGATTGAAACTAGTTTATCATAGAATTCATACATTCTTTCGCCTCTTAGAGTAACTTTAGCACCAATTTGCATTCCTTCACGAAGTTTGAATACAGCGATTGATTTTCTTGCTTTTGTAATTAATGGTTTTTGACCAGTAATAGTAGCTAAATCTTCAACAGCAGCATCTAAAACTTTTGAATTAGTGATAGAATCACCGATACCCATATTAACAACGATCTTGTCAATCTTAGGTACTTGCATAACAGTTGTGTAACCGAATTTTTCAGTTAATTTTGCAACAACTTCTTCTTTATAAGCTTGTAATACACGATTCATCAGTTACACCTCCTATTTATCAACTCTTGTACCAGATAATACTGCTACACGATATTTAATTTTTTTGCCTTTAGCATTTAATTTGAAATTGCCATCAGCGTCTTTTTCAAATTCATAACGAATTCTTGTTGGTTGTTTTTTAACAGGGTCTAAATAAGCTACATTTGAAACATGGATAGGAGCTTCTTTCTTTTCGATTGCACCGTTAGGACGGGCATTAGAAGGACGATAGTGTTTAGTAGCAATATTGATACCTTTAACAACAACTTTGTCTAAATGTGGGTAAACAGCTAGCACTTCACCAGTTTTATAATTACCGCGAGTAGCCTTGTCTTTACCAGTTGTAACACATACGACATCACCTTTTTTAATCTTCATAGTGAACCTCCTATAATACTTCTGGAGCTAGAGATACAATTTTCATGAAATCTTTATCACGTAATTCTCTTGCTACAGGGCCAAAAATACGAGTTCCACGTGGAGTCTTATCTTCACGAATAATAACAGCAGCGTTATCATCAAATTTAATATAAGATCCATCGCTTCTTCTTAAACCGTGTTTTGTACGAACGATGACTGCTTTTACAACATCACCTTTTTTAACTTGACCGCTTGTTGTTGCACTCTTAACTGTACATACAACAATGTCACCAATATTTGCAGTTACATGTCTTGAACCGCCTAAGATTTTTATAATTAGAAGTTCTTTGGCGCCAGAATTATCTGCAACATTTACTCTTGTTTCTTGTTGAACCATAATTTACCTCCTAATTATATAATTACTGCTTCTTGAACTACTTTTACTAAGCGGCAGTGTTTTGTTTTAGATAGTGGACGAGTTTCCATAATTTCAACGATATCGCCTACTTTAGCAATGTTTTGTTCATCATGTGCAGTATATTTCTTTGAATATTGTACCCTTTTACTATATAGTGGGTGTCTACGATGAGTTTCAACTTTTACGGTAATAGTCTTATCATTTTTGGCTGATACAACAACGCCGATATATGATTTACGAGTATTTCTTTCCATGTTGATTCCTCCTATTTAGCATTAGCACGTTCAGTTAATACTGTATAAGCACGTGCAATGTCTTTCTTAACTTTACGTAATTGAGCAGTGTTTTCTAATTTTCCAACAGCAGCTTGGAAGCGTAAATTAAATAATTCTTGTTTTAAATCATTAATTTTCTTTTCGATATCAGCAGTTTCTAATTCTCTAATTTTATTAACATTAGATAATTTTACAGCTTGTTTCTTTTCTTTCTTAGCAGCCATTTTTATTCACCACTTTCTCTTGCGACAAATTTAGTTTTTACAGGTAATTTATGAGAAGCAAGTCTGAATGCTTCGCGAGCAACTTCTTCAGAAACACCGCCAACTTCAAACATAATTGTACCATTTTTAACTACTGCTACATATCCGTCAGGAGCACCTTTACCAGAACCCATACGAACTTCAAGAGGTTTCTTTGTTCTAACGATATGAGGGAATATTTTAATCCAAACTTGACCATCACGTTTCATGTAACGAGTCATAGCGATACGAGCAGCTTCGATTTGGCGATCTGTAATCCATGCACCTTCAAGTGATTGTAAACCAAATTCACCAAAAGTTACATATTTACCGCCTTTTGCTTTGCCTTCATAACTTACACGATGAGGGCGACGATATTTAGTTCTTTTAGGCATTAACATAACTATCGTTCCTCCTTCTTAGCAACATTTTGTTTAGCTGTTAATACTTCACCTTTATTGATCCATACTTTAACACCTAATTTACCATACGTTGTTGCAGCTTCAGCAGTTGCATAATCGATGTTAGCGCGAAGTGTGTGTAGTGGAACACTACCTTCAATATAACCTTCGCTACGTGCAATTTCAGCACCGCCAAGACGACCACTGATTGCAGTTTTGATACCTTTAGCACCAGCTTTTAATGCTCTTTGAATAGCCATTTTTTGAACACGGCGGAAAGACGCACGATTTTCAAGATCTTCAGCCATTTTGCGAGCGATTAATGTTGCATCAACATCAGGATTTTTAATTTCTACAACAGTTAAGAAAACATTTTTACCTGTTAATTTTTCAAGATATTTAACAGCTTCATTTTTCTTAGAACCTTCTTTACCAATTACAGCACCTGGTTTAGCAGTATGTAATGCTACGATAATGCGTTTACCAGTACGTTTGATTTCAACGTGTGCAACATATGCACTCTTATAGAAATCATTTAAATAAGCACGAATTTTTAAGTCTTCATGTAATAAGTCTGCTACCTTAGTTTTAGGAGCATACCATTTTGCATCCCAATCACGGATAACACCTATACGAAGACCGACTGGACTAACCTTTTGACCCATATATGAAGACCTCCTTACTTAGCAACTTCTGCCACTACTACTGTAATGTGGCTAGTTCTTTTCAAAATTCTATTTCCGCTACCTTTTGCACGAGCGCGGAATCTCTTTAACATTTGTCCAGGATTAACATAAATTTCTTTTACAAATAAATTTTCTGCATCTAATCCTAAATTGTTAACAGCGTTAGCAATTGCTGAATTTAAGCATTTGCTGATTGGTTCTTTAACTGTACTTTCTACATTGTTAACGATAGCGATTGCTTCGCCAACTTTTTTGCCACGCATTAAATCGACAACAAGTCTAGCTTTTCTTGGTGACATTCTAACAGATCTATAGATTGCTTTTGCTTCCATAATTTCCACCTACTTTTTAACTACTTTCTTGTCTTTTCCGTGACCGCGATAGGTTCTAGTTGGTGCGAACTCACCAAATTTATGACCTACCATATCCTCTGTTACATATACTGGTAAATGTTCTTTACCATTATGAACAGCTACTGTATGACCAACGAAATCTGGATAGATTGTTGATCTTCTTGACCATGTTTGGATAACTTTCTTTTGATTAGCATCATTTAATTTTTGAACTTTATTTAAAAGATGACCATCAATAAAAGGACCTTTTTTAAGTGAACGTGCCATATTATGAGTTCCTCCCTTCTAACCATTTCTACGACGAACGATAAGATCATTCGATTTATTCTTTGTTTTTCTTGTTTTCTTACCAAGGGCAACTTTACCCCAAGGAGTCATTGGAGCTTTACGTCCAATTGGTTGACGTCCTTCACCACCACCATGAGGGTGATCATTAGGGTTCATAACTGAACCACGTACAGTTGGGCGGATACCCATATGACGAGTACGTCCAGCTTTACCGATATTAACTAGTTCATAGTCTAAGTTACCTACTGTACCAATTGTTGCACGGCAAACACCTAATACACGACGAACTTCGCCACTTGCAAGTCTAATTAAAACATATTTTTCTTCACGACCAAGAATTTGTGCAGATGCACCAGCAGAACGAACTAATTGTGCACCATGTCCTGGATGAAGTTCAATGTTGTGAACTGTTGTACCAACAGGGATATTGCAGATTTGTAGTGAGTTACCAATACGAATATCTACGTTATCGCCAGAAACAACTGTCATACCAACTTTTAAATCTTTTGGAGCAATAATATAACGTTTTTCACCATCAACGTAAGTGATTAATGCGATATTAGCGCTACGATTTGGATCATATTCTATTGTAGAAACTTTACCAACGATACCATCTTTATCACGTTTGAAATCGATGATACGATATTTACGTTTTTCACCGCCGCCTTTATGACGTACTGTGATTTTACCGCTAGCATTACGTCCAGCGTGATTTGAAAGTTTAATTAATAAACTCTTTTCAGGAGTATCAGTAGTAATTTCTTCATAAGTCAAAACTGACATGTTACGACGACCATTGGTAGTCGCTTTATATTTTTTTATAGGCATTATCTTTGACCTCCCAAACTAAATTTCAAATGAATCGATGGTTTGACCAGCTGCAAGACGAACAATTGCTTTCTTATATCCTGGTTTGAACCCTTCGAATCTTTGCATTCTTTTTGCTTTGCGAGAAACATTAACAGTTCTAACTGCTACAACTTTTACATTGAAGATTGTTTCAATCGCTTTTTTAATTTCAACTTTATTAGCACTAGGATCTACTTCGAAAGTATATTGTAGATTTTCTGCTAATTTGCTAGATTTTTCTGTGATAATAGGTTTTCTAATAACATCATAAACTGATTTCATTATTTAAGAACCTCCTCATAATATTTAACTGCTGCTTCAGTAATAACTACGCAATCAGCATTTTTCATTTGATAAACTGATACGCGTCTTACGTCAGAAACGCATGCATATGGAACATTTCTACCAGCAAGTTCAACATTAGGATTGCTGCCATCAACGATAACTAATACTTTTCCAAATGAATTAACATCATCTAATACTTTAACAAATCCTTTTGTTTTGAAGTTTTCAAGATTTAAATCATTTAATACGATAAATGCTTCTTCTTGAACTTTTTCACTTAAAGAACATTTCATTGCAAGACGAACAACTTTTTTGTTAATTTTGATTGCATGTGAACGAGGTGTAGGTGCGAAAATTACGCCACCGCCACGCCATTGTGCAGCACGGATTGAACCTTGACGAGCACGGCCAGTACCTTTTTGACGCCATGGTTTTCTTCCACCGCCACTAACTTCTGAACGACCTTTTGCTTTTTGTGTACCTTGACGCATTGCAGCACGTTCAGCGATGATTGTATCAAAAATAGCTTGTTGGTGTTGTTCATGAGCGAAAATATCTTCGCTTAATTGTAATTGACCAACTTCTTTACCTTCTTGGTTTAATAACACAACGTTTGGCATGTTTATCTCCTTCCTATGCTAGACTTTCAGGGTTAAGTTTTGCGTTCTTAGCTTTAACTGCATTTGTAATGATTACAAATGAATTTTTAGCTCCAGGAACATTACCCTTGATAAGTACTACATTATTTGTTTCATCGTATTTAACGAATTCAAGATTTTGAACAGTCTTGCGAACACCACCCATACGACCTGGCATTTTCTTTCCTGGTTTAATACGAGCCGGTTGAATACAACCCATTGAACCGATTCCGCGATGGAAACCTGATCCGTGTCCCATAGGTCCTCTTCCAAAATTGTGGCGTTTAATAACACCTTGGTAACCTTTACCTTTTGATGTACCAGTTACATCTACTAATTCACCTACTGTGAAAATATTTCCTTTAACCTCTTGTCCAACTTCAAACGCTAGCATCTCTTCCCCAGCGATTTCTTTAACGAAGCGCTTAGGGGCTGTGTTGGCTTTAGCAGCATGTCCTGTTTCAGGTTTGTTAGCTAATTTTTCACGTTTATCAGCATAACCTAATTGAACAGCATTGTAACCATCAGTTTCAACAACCTTTTTTTGTAATACAACGTTTGGAGTAACTTCTACAACTGTAACAGGGATTAAAGTGCCTGCTTCAGAAAAAATTTGTGTCATTCCAATTTTCTTACCTAAGATTCCTTTGGCCATGAGTTTACACCTCCATTTAAATTCTCATTATTTTAGAACGATTTCTACACCAGATGGAAGTTCTAAGTGAACTAAAGCATCCATTGTTTTTGGCGTAATATTCAAGATATCAATCAAACGTTTATGAGTACGACGTTCGAATTGTTCACGACTATCTTTATATTTGTGTGGTGAACGGATAACTGTGAATACTTCTTTTTCTGTTGGTAGCGGAATAGGACCTGATACTTTTGAACCAGTTCTCTTTACCGTTTCAACAATTTTTTTTGCAGATTCATCAAGTAATCTGTGATCATAAGATATTAATCTTATTCTTAATTTTTTTTCTTTTGCCATGTTAGCCTCCTATTTTAAACTTTATTGTTAAAGCTTGTCGGCTCAATGCGAATTACCTGATATGCACACACGGCAACGCTCCCGTGCGTATCAGCAACCTCGCAAATCTCTGCCTACCTTTAAGCCTGTAGTATTATACTCTTTTTTAATGTTTTCAGCAAAAGAAATGCTTTTCTTTTTCATTATTTTTTTAATAGTTGTGCCTTTACCACTGTGCACTTGTTTTTTTTGTTAAGGGATTTTTTCACATTTACAAAATACAAAAAAAATAAGGTGCTAAAATTAGCACCTTATAAAATGGAAAGTTTTAAAATAATTTGCACTCACATGTTTCAAATTATTTTAGAAGGAAAATTTGGAGAAGAAAAATTTATTTACACTAAGATTATAACAATTCATTATGTTTTTTCTATGATAGAAATCTGAATTTAATCTGATATTACTTAGTTGTACTAGCGTCTTTTGATATAAAACTTATTTCTTCGAACGCTTTCCCCATTTTACCAATCTTATAATCTATTATTGCTTGTCGCATTATTTTGCGTTTTTCTCTTGACATTTTATCAGCTAGTATCATTTCCTTCTTTTCACCACGATACAATTTCTTATCTTTTTTTACATAACTAGTTTGGGTTTTTTCATATTTATTCCACAGGTAATGGCGATTTCTAGTTTCATAGTAAAGTTGATATGTACCTATTTCATATGTTGAGATATGTAGCGTTAGTATCCTCTTTTCTAAAACGCGATAATTACGATTTCTAATAATCTCATTTTCTGCAACATATATATGTTTTCCGTTATTTCTCATCATCAAACAGTAATCATAGTCGAAAGTTGTTTGATAATAGATTTCCTCAAAACCTGATGTAGCGGCATATTCTTTGACATTAATAAAGGCCCCTACTAAATGGCATCCCATTATTTCTTTATATTCTCTTGAAGTTTGCTTTTCTTTTTCACAAGTATACATTGGGTATGGTGTAAAAACGGCAGGTGCCCCTTTTTCTTCAATTATCTTTTTTAAAATCTTTTTTAAATTTAAAAAGGCATCTTCTTCATAATAATAATCTAGTTCTAAAGGTATTGCATAGTCATATTCGCCCTTTACTGCTTGATACATGAAAAGTTTATAATTACACACTTCGCCATAATTAGGACAATCCGTATACTCAACATTATGAAAACGTGATAATACATCCCAAAACATATCTTGTTTAACACCACAATTATTAAATATGAGGAGTTTATCTACATAATTCACATATGTCATTACATCTAAAGTATATTTTTCAATATCAGATACAGTTTCTATTTTCTTGTTTAAAAACAATCCAGCAATTATTTTCATTATATATATACCTCTTATTAATATCTTATCATATTTTTATAGATTATACGTTTTTTTTACTTTATGAGTTATTTTTTTTAGACATTATTTAATAAAATAAATAAGAGTGATAATTTATTTTTATCACTCTTATTTCTCATTACTTATTGTTAGTTTTTATTTACAGAACCAAATACGTTCATTTTTTCTGTAACAGCTTCTTTAATTCCAACTGATGCAGGGCCTAAAATCTTACGTGGATCATATACTTTTGCGTCATTAGCAACAACTTCTCTTAAAATTTTATTAAATGCTAATTGGCATTCTGTATTAACATTAATCTTACATGTTCCACAAGCGATTGCCCTTTTAATCTTGTCATCAGGAATACCTGTACCACCATGAAGTACTAGAGGCATATCAAGTGCTTCTTTAATTTCTTCCATTTCTTTAAATCCTAGAACTGGTTCACCATGATATGGTCCATGAACACTTCCTAGAGCTGGTGCTAAAGCGTCAATTCCTGTTGCTTTAACCAATTCAACACATTCATTTTTATCAGCGTATATGATAGAGCCTGATACATGTTCTTCTTGACCGCCAACAGTTCCAAGTTCTGCTTCTACTGATACACCTTTAGGATGAGCATAATCAACAACTTTCTTTGTTAATGCGATATTTTCTTGAAGTGGGAAATGAGAAGCATCAATCATTACAGATGTAAAACCTGCATCGATTGCAGCTACACATTTTTCATAGCTTGATCCATGGTCTAGGTGAATTGCTACATCAACTGTTATGTTTAAATCATGCATTAAGCCCTTTACCATCATTACAACAGTTGTAAAACCACCCATGTACTTTGCAGCACCTTCAGATACACCTAAAATTACTGGTGAGTTTTGTTCTTGGGCTGTTAAAAGAATTGTTTTAGTCCATTCTAGATTGTTGATATTAAATTGACCAACGGCATATTTACCTTCTTTGGCTTTTTGTAACATGTTAACCATATTTACTAATGGCATAATCATCACTCCTTTTATTAATGTTACTTTCTTTATTACGTTTATTATTATATCATAAAAGTTATTTTATTGCAAATAAATACTTCTAGTTTCCATTAGTTATCGTATTTGCTTTTCTTTTAGTTTCGCTTTCGATTTCTCCGGCTTTAGTCAAAGCAATCTTGGTTAATACAGGGCCTACAAGTTCATATATAAGTGTTGCACATAATACTACTGCCGTAATGGTTGAAGCAATACTATAAAGGTATGTTTTATCAAAAGCATTATCTAAAGCATAAGCGGCATCAGCTATTGATCTAAAAGTGCTAGAAGATGAACGTGCCATACCGATTGCAACGCCAGCTTGAGGAAGAAGCATTAATCCTAAATAATTCTTAACATTTTTGCTTTCCTTTGAAATCATAGAGCCCCAACGTGCTCCTAAGTATTTGCCTGCTGAACGAGCAATTATATATACTGAACATATTCCTACAACAGCTAGATTGCCCATTACTGATAAGTCTAATTCAGCTCCTGATAAAATAAAGAACAACATGAACAAAGCTGGCGTCCACCGTTCAACACCATCTAAAATCATAACAGCATCTTCACGGATATTGCAGAAAACGGCACCTATCATCATACATGTAAGTAATGATGACATTTCAAGATTAAATTTTTCAGATACTAATACGCATAATCCTACACCTAACAATACTGATGCAATCATACATATTAATCTATTAGCACGAGATTTGAAAGCTTTCATCGCAAGCGATAGTATAAATCCGATAACTGCACCTATTACTATTGATAGGGTGATTTCTAATAATGGTATTAGCAAGACATTTACTACTGAAACACTAGCTCCAGGGACATTAGCATATTGTTTTGCGAAAACTTGAGCCATTGAAAAAGAAATTGAGAATAGTATTAATCCTACTGCGTCATCAAAAGCAACAACGGGTAAAAGAATCGATGTTACTTCACCTTTTGCCTTGTATTGTTTTACAACCATTAGTGTAGCAGCAGGGGCTGTTGCGGTTGCTACAGCACCTAGTGTTAGAATTATTGGTAAATATTGTTGAAGTTTTCCTATTATTAAAGCGACACCTATTAAAGCGATATCAACAAATATTAATGCCATACATGACTGCATAATTGTTATCGTTATTACACCTTTTCCAATTTTCTTAATGCTTGATATTTTAAATTCACTACCAATTGAAAAAGCGATAAAACCTAATGCTGCATCTACTATTATTCCTAAACTCTCAACTGTTTTTTTATCAATAACTCCTGTTAAATTGTTATTGAATAAACTAAATAAATAAGGTCCTAGAAGAATTCCTACAATCAAGTATGCTGTAACATTTGGTAAATTCACTAGTTTTATTAAGCGATTAGAAATTAGTCCACATATAAGAGCGATACTAATTACTATTAAGATACTTCCTGCTGTCATTATTCATCAAGTCCTTCTAAATAACTAATAGGAAGAGCATACATAAATCCCTTTCCTTTTATATCGCCAAGTGCTTCATTTACAAGGCTCGATAATTTTTTCACTTCTTCGTCTTTTTTAACTACCACAAAAATCATTGGGCGAGCTACTTCTACATCGCCATCTATTACTTTTGATAAACCTCCAAAATAAGGAAGTGGTTCAACTGAATCCATCAATGCATGGTGAATACTTCTTGTAGAAAGGACACTGCCATGATAATTGTTATCAGAAAATTTTTTTAATACTGTTGGAACATAGTTTCCTTCTGTTAAAACAACTACAAATAATTGCATATATATACCTCCAAAATCTAAAGCATTATACCACTTTCTATACAACAATGGTTGTTTTTTGCTAGAATAAAGCAAGGAAAACGTTATTCTTATATTGTGTTACATATATATATTAACGATATTAAAAATTAAAAGGCACTAAAATAAACCTATTCAGATTTAAGAATAGTTTTTTAGTACCTTTTGTTTTTTAGCCTTCTAAATATCTGCTCATAAATTCACCGCTGAACTCAGCTAATGATTTATCGACATCGTTTACTTCTGCATCGCTGCTTACCACAACACATCCAATAACATCACCATATACATTTATCGGTTTAATTACTGATGCTTTTTTTACCTCTATGTTATCACATATTTCGAGTTTTTCACCTTTTGGAACAACTTGAGTAGCTCTTTTTGAGATTCTATCTTCTAATCTCAAACTTATTTTTCGCCCCACCATGTTTTTATAATTTCCTGCTCCTGCTATTACTCGTTCATTATCTGTTATCAAAACATCTTTTTTATTAGAGTTATATATGCTTTCAGCAAATTCAATGACAAAATCATTAACATTTTGAACGGGAGAATACTTCTTTAAAATAATTTGATCATTGCCATCAATAAATATTTCTAGTGACTCTCCTTCTTTTATTCTCATGGTTCTTCTGAGTTCCTTAGGGATAACAATACGGCCTAAATCATCTATGCGTCTTACGACACCTGTTGCTTTCACGTTTTCACCTCATTTTTATTTTACTTCTAAAAATAGTATGGATAATTTTGTCTTAAGTTATACATAGTATTTAAATATTTTCTAAAAATGAGACTATCTTATATATATAATTGTTTTTATTTTTTTCTTTAGAAACATCATCTAGCGATATATTTATATATATACGTTCATGTAAGTATTTAAAACGCCAAGCTTTTGGCAAGTTTAGTGATAAAGAAACTATTTTATTATAATTAATATTTTTTGTATGTTCTTTGTCAAAATTGAATTCTACTTCATTTTCCTTTTCTTTATACGTTTCTATACCTTTAGATTTTAACAGATACTCTAAATATCTACTTTCAATATATAATTCTAATTCAGGTGAAGTTTTTCCGTACTTGTCGGTAAATTCATTTATAAGTTTAACGGCATCCTCTCTAGAACATACTTTACTTATTGATTGATGCATAGCAATACGAATTGCATCATCATCGACATAATTAAGATCGATATGACGAGAAGCACTTGTTAATATGCGTTTATCCTCTTCTTTTTTTACAATCCCTTTTTGTTCGGCTATCGCCTCTTCTAACATTTTCATATATAAATCTATGCCAATATCATCAATAAATCCCGATTGTTCACTTCCAAGAATATCACCAGCGCCTCTTATAGATAAATCTCGCATAGCTATTTTATATCCACTACCTAATGTTGTAAATTCTTTAATTGTTTCAAGGCGTTTTCTAGCCGTTTCAGTTAAAAGTGATTCGTTGTCATACATTAAATAAGCATAAGCAATTCTATCGCTTCTTCCAACGCGCCCCCTTATTTGATAGATTTGTGCAAGACCTAACATATTAGCTTTTTCGATGATAATTGTATTAGCATTAGGTATATCTATTCCAGTTTCAACAATTGTTGTACATACTAAAACATCGTAAGTTCTTTCGAGAAACTGTGTTATTGTATCTTCTATTTCATCTCTACTCATTTTTCCATGAATTAATCCGATTTTAGCATTTGGCACAAGACGATGAATTTTTCTACATATTTTATCTAACTCACTTATTCTGTTTAATAAATAAAAAACTTGGCCTCCTCTGCCTAATTCTCTATTAATAGCTTCTCTAATTACCGAATCATTGCTTTTTAAAACATATGTTTGAACACTCAATCTATTCACGGGAGGTGTTTCAATTAAACTCATATCTCTTAATCCTGTAAGAGCCATCTGAAGCGTTCTAGGAATAGGTGTAGCACTAAGGGATAAAACATCAACATTAGCTTTCATTTCCTTTATTCTTTCTTTGTGTTCAACCCCAAAGCGATGTTCCTCGTCAATAATGAGCAACCCTAAATCGTGACATATAACATCATTAGAAAGAAGACGATGTGTGCCGACGACGATATCAACGTATCCTTTTTTTAAGCCCTCTAAAGTTTTCTTTGTCGTTACATCATCCACAAATCTACTAAGCATTTCTACTCTAACACCATACTTTTCAAATCTATTTTTGAAACTATAATAATGTTGTCTTGCAAGAACAGTTGTTGGAACTAAATATAAAACTTGTTTTCCACTTTCTACAGCTTTAAATGCCGCTCTCATTGCCACTTCTGTTTTACCAAAACCAACATCTCCACATATTAAGCGATCCATAGGGTGTGTTGATTCCATGTCTTTTTTTACATCTTCTGTAGCTTTTAATTGTCCCGGAGTCTCAACATACTCAAAATCATTTTCAAATTCTTTTTGTAGTGGTGTATCTTTTTCATATACAAAACCTTGAAGTATTTCTCTTTTTGCTTGTATATCTATTAACTTTTTAGCGGTTTCTAAAAGTTTAGCCTTGATTTTGGCTTTTTTGTTACTCCATTCTTTAGAATTAGTTTTTGAAAGTTTTGGTATTTTATCACTATTACCCATATATTTTTCTAATACATATATGTTTTCAACAGGAATAAATAATTTACTTTCTGATGCATATTCTATTTTAATATAGTCATTTATGGTATTTCCTAAAGTTATTGATTCAATACCTTTATATATTCCTATACCATAATCTCTATGAACAACATAATCGCCAACCTTTAATTCCTCTTTAGAATATATTTGTTTTGATTCATTATAAAGTTTTTGATACTTATGATGTCTAGTTACTTTCCCCTTAGATAGTTCATGAGGAGATATAATTTCAAAATTCTCTTCATAATCACTAAAACCAATTGCATCTGTTGAACACATCGTATTAATTATATTTTGTTTTAAACTTCTAGCATCTTCCATATGATTGTATTTAAGATCATTAGCATTTAAAACATCCTCAATAAATTTTAGTTTTTCTTGTGTATTATGAGTAATTATATACGTTTTATTATTATTGATTTTAAGTTCGTTTGTTAGGTTTTTAAAATTATTATTATAATCTATAACATTCGAAGTTTTTACATCTTCTATATTTATATCATTTAAATGATATATGTTCTTTATTTCTTCTTTATTGGGGTAAAATTGCGTAAAATAGAAAGTTTTACTATTGTATGGAATTATTTCATTAATTGATTTAAAAAGTTTGTTAATGCTTTTATTTTTAGTATTTTCTAAAAATGTTGCATACTCTATAATATTTTGATTTTCTTTTTCTATTATTTGCCCTAATTCATTAAATATTACAGTTGGAAAAGATAACAAAGTTAAAATAAATGTTGCATTAGGATCTATAAAGGGTAAGTATTTGTAACATGTATCTAGATTTTTATAATTCTTTAAATTTTCTAAATCTTGCTTTACAATTTCATTATCTCCGTATTCTAGAGTTATTCTTTTAGCTATTTCTTCATATTCAGTTTCTTTATAAAAGAGTTCATAAACAGGATATATAGTTACTTCTTTAGTTTTTTCAACACTAAGTTGTGTAGTCGGATCAAAGTATTTAATGTTTTCAATTTCATCAAAATCAAAGCTAAAACGTACAGGATATGTGCTTCCTATTATATAACAATCTACAACACTACCTCTTACACTATAAGTACCCTCACAATCTGTTATTGATACTTTTTTATATCCTCTTAAATATAGAGCATTTTCTAATTCTTTTTTAGTTATTTTGGAATCTAAATCAATTTTTAAAAAGGAACTAATCATTTTATCTTTAGAAGGAACCATTCTAGTATAACCTTCTAAGGTTGTTACTATTAATTGCTTTTTATTTTCAATTATTTTTTTTAGAGTTAAAAGTCTAGCAATGCGAAAATCCGAAGAACTTGCGATTAGTTCTGATGAAACAATTTCTTCAACGGGAAAAAAGCTGACTTCGTCAGCTTCTAATAAATCAAGATAGTCCAAGTATGCCAAATTAGCATAATATATGTTGGGATAAACTACAACAAAAGAATTATTGTTCGCTTTAAAAGAAGCGGCAACAACCGTTTTAGTCATGTTTGTTGCGGCATTAGCAAATACTATATTGTTACCATTTATTAGTTTATCGTATATTATTTTTTGATACTTGGGAAAAAGCTTTAATAGTTCTATTTGACTAATATCCATTCCCATCACCCATTATATTTATTCATTGCTTTTTCAATGCCTTCTTTTATAACAGTTTCCATGATTTCTTGGGATTTTTCCATTACAAAAGACAATTCAAGCGCTTCTTTTTTAGAAAATTTTGACAAAACATAATCTATGACATCGTCTTTGGCATTTCCTATTCCTATGCGAAGTCTCATAAAATCTTCTGTTTTAACGTGTGCAATTATTGATTTTATACCGTTATGCCCACCACTCGAGCCTTTTAAACGCATTCTTATATGACCAGTTTCCAAATCCATATCATCATAAACAACGAATAAATCTTTAATATTTAATTTGTAGTAATTCATTACGAGCGATATAGCTCTACCTGAATCATTCATATATGTTATAGGTTTAATTAAATAATGTTTTTGACCATTAAAGTCGTATGTCGCAACGAAGGATGCTAGTTCTTTATTTAATTTAAAATCTACACCCCATTTTGATGCTAAGCTGTCTAAGAATATGAATCCTGTATTATGTCTTGTTTTTTGATATTTTAATCCAGGGTTTCCTAATCCTACAATTAACATATATATCACCTTTTTATTTCTAATTCTATTTATTATTTTGTTTTAAGAAAGCTTTAATAGTGTTTTCTAGTAAATACACGATTGTGAGTGGTCCTACACCCCCTGGAACAGGAGTAATATATGATGCTATTTGCGATACATCTTCAAAATCTACATCGCCACAAAGCACGCCATCCTTTCTATTCATGCCGACATCTATTATTACGGCATTTTCTTTTACCATATTTTTTGTGATAAGTTTAGCTTTTCCAACCGCAACAACCAAAATATCTGCTTCTTTAGTGTAGGCTTCTAAGTTGTTCGTTTTAGAATGAGCAATTGTAACAGTAGCATTTTCATTTAATAATAACAACGCCATTGGTTTACCAACTATATTACTTCTGCCTACAACAACTGCACGCTTTCCACACATATCAATATTATAATGTTTAAGAAGTTTTATAATGCCATATGGTGTAGCAGGATAAAATGCTTCTGCACCACTTAATAATTTTCCTTTACTTATCGTTGAAAAGCCATCGACATCTTTTTCTTCAGCTATTTCATCAATAATTGTTTGTTCTTTTAGATGTTTAGGAAGAGGAAGTTGAACAATTATTCCGTTTACCTTTTCATCACTATTTAATTTTCTAATTATTTCTTTTAATGCCTCTTCTGTTATAGTTTCATCAACTCTTATAAGAGATGCTTTTATTCCTACTAGTGAACATGTTTTTATTTTGTTTCTTACATATATTTCACTAGCTTCATTATTACCAACTAATACTATTGAAAGAGTAATTTCTTTTTCAGGATAAATTTTCTTTATTTCATCAATTTTATTTTTTAGTTCCAATTTAACTTCATTAGCATATTTTTTTCCATCTAATATCATTTTTTTACTCCTATGAGAGATTATGTATTACATTATTATCATCTATATATATCTTTTCAGCAAGAGGTGTTTTAGGTAAACCTGGCATCGTCATAACATCACCTGTTAGGCAAACTAAAAATCTCGCTCCAGCACTTACTCTAATTTCTTTTATATGTAGTGTAAAGTCTATTGGACGTCCTACTAATTCAGGATTGTCGCTTAAAGATAATGGTGTTTTTGCCATACATATATAGTATTTATTAATTTTATCTTTTAATTTCGTATTTTTTATTGTTTTTAAAGCTTCTATTGCAGCATTTTCGTAGGCGACATCTTTGGCGCCGTAAACATTTTTTGCTATTTTTTCTATTTTTGTTTCGATGGCGTCATCTAAATCATATATATACTTAAATTCACTTTTTTCATGATCATCAATAAGTTTGAGAAGTTTTTTAGAAAGATCTAATCCCCCTTCTCCTCCTTTTTGATATACATCACTAACCGCAAAAGGATAATTATGTTCTTTTGCCCAATTTTCTATATATGTAAGTTCTTCTTTAGTATCGCTTTCAAAAAGATTTAAAGCAATTATATATGGTAGTTGAAACCGCTCTAACGTGTCAATATGTTTTTCAAGATTACATATACCTTTTTTTAAAGCTTCTAAATTAGGGCGTGAGCAAATATCTTTTGCTTCACCACCATGATATTTTAATGCTTTTAAGGTAGTTACTAAAACAACAGCATTTGGTGTTAGAGATGCCTCTCTACATTTAATATCTAGAAATTTTTCTGCTCCTAAATCAGCTCCAAAGCCAGCTTCTGTTACAACATAATCAGCAAGTTTTAATGCTGCTTTTGTCGCAATAATAGAATTGCAGCCATGTGCTATATTAGCAAAAGGCCCTCCATGCATAAGAATAGGATTATTTTCTAATGTTTGGACTAAATTTGGTTTTATAGCATCTTTTAATAAAACCGCAACAGCTCCTGTTATACCTAAATCTTTTACTGTTACTATTTCATCTTCCGTGTTATAGCCGATAATTAAATCGTCTAAACGCTCTTTAAGGTCTTTCATATCTTTTGCGAGACATAAAACTGCCATTATTTCCGATGCAACCGTTATATTAAAGGATTCTTTTCTACCAGGCACACCTTTTTTTGTGTTAATCCCAACTAGAACCTCCCTTAATGCTCTATCATTTAAATCAACACAGCGTTGCCATACAATACGATTTGGATCGAGTTGCAACTTATTTCCTTGGAAAATGTGATTATCAATACAAGCGCTAATTAAATTATTAGCAGAAGTTATCGCATGTAAGTCACCAGTAAAATGAAGATTAATATCAGCCATAGGGTTTACTTGGGCATATCCTCCCCCTGCAGCTCCACCTTTTATTCCAAAAACAGGCCCTAATGATGGTTCTCTTAAAGCACCTATAACCCTTTTGCCCATTTTTGAAAGTGCATCAACAATACCTATTGTCGAAGTTGATTTACCTTCACCTAATGGTGTTGGGGTTATAGCTGTCACTAATATCAATTTGCCATCTTTTGCTGAGTCTATTCTTTTAATAAGATCTAAACTAAGTTTGGCTTTATCTTTACCATATTGTTCTATTTCATCACTACTAATATCTATCTTCTTAGCGATATCAGTAATATTTAATATTTTAGCAGATGCTGCTATTTCTAAATCAGTGAGATTAGTATTCATAAATTATCACCTACTTGCTAAATTTTTCATTATAAGCAATAATGCTGTTTTCAATGATTGTGGTAGCATCTTTTTTCCCTAAGACTTTTAAAACACATGTATCTTTATGTTCTAGTTGTTTATATACTTCAAAAAAATGTTCTAGTTCTTGAACTATATGTGGTGGAAGATCATCAACGTTTTGATAATAATTCCATGTAGGATCGTTATATGGTATCGCAATTATTTTATCATCCACCATGCCGCCATCAATCATTCTTATTACCCCTATAGGGTAACACTCAACTATACACAAAGGTTGAATAGCTTCACTACAAATAACTAATACATCTAAAGGATCGTAATCAGCTGCATAAGTACGGGGAATAAATCCATAATTAGTTGGATAGTGTGTAGAAGTATATAAAATACGGTCTAGTTTTAACATACCTGTTTCTTTATCAAGTTCATATTTATTTTTTGTATTTTTGGATATTTCTATTACCGCTATGAAGCGATCTTTTTTTATTCTTTCAGGATTAATATCGTGCCATATATTCATATTTTACCTCTTTCTAATTATTTTTTATTTGTTTTTATTGCTGATGTTTTCTAAAGCTGCTTCAATCGCATTTTCCATAAGTCTATCACATGATTTGCCTATAGGATTTTTAATTAAGCAATCATAGGCAGTATGATTATGTTTTTTATTATAATATTTATATATATTTTCTTTCGTTATTATATCATAAGATTTATCCTTTAAGGCCGCTACTGCTTCAAATACATCTTCTAGTGTTATGTTTTCACAATAACATACAATATATTTTTGAAATTTTTCTTTAAACCAAATAGGGACATTTACATTACTTTTATCAATAGTATTTCCATTATCATCAAAATATGCCACATCACAAGAACGATTAATACATATATGGTAATCTTTATTTATATCATTTACTTTGACATTTTTTGTTAAATGAACAACTGTTATTCCTGAAACTGCTATACTAGCACTCCCACATATAGGACACTTTACTCCACAACTGGAATTACAATTATCACAATTATGATTACAATTCATAAAATAACCTTCTTTCTTATCATATTTTTTTATACTTTATCATACAATTAAGGGAAAAAATAAACAGGTGATAAATATGGCAGTCATTAAATATAATGAAAGTGAACTCAAACTTTTGGCTAGACTCATGAGAGCAGAAGCAGAAGGAGAAGGCGAACTCGGTATGCTTCTTGTAGGAAATGTTGCTGTTAATAGAGTACGTGCGAGATGTTTAGACTTTAAAGACATAACTACTATTACACAAATGGTATACCAACATCCAGGTGGGTTTGAGTCTACCCTTAATTCTTACTTTTATCAAGCCGCAAGAAGTATCGACATTCGTCTTGCCAAACGAAGTGTCAATGGTGAGAGATTTTCTCCTGCCACTTACGCTTTATGGTTTTACAAGAGTGAAAACGGATCTTGTCAAGCAAAATGGTGGGGACAATGGAATAGCGGCATTTATAAATCGCATTGTTTTTATGCTCCTGTTGAAGGTGAAAACTGCTATATTTAATTTTTTCAATAAATTTTAGAAAGGATTAAAGACTATATTTGCTATGCAAATATTTCCTATTTTATTTTATCTATGACCATTAATTATCAACAACCTTTTACACCTTTTCCTAGTTACGGATACTATCCTTTTCCGCAAACGCCAATGCAAAATGCTCCTCAAGGGAGTTTTAACTATGGTGAGCAATCATATATCGAAAATATTATACGTTTAAATAAGGGAAAAACTGCTACCATATACATGAATTTTGAGGGTAGTCAGTGGGGCTCTAAAATTTTTAGAGGGACTCTCGTTGCAGCTGGAAAAGACCATATCATTATAAAAGACCTACAATCTGAAGTTAGATATTTATTATTAACTATTTATTTATCGTACATTACTTTTGATGAAGAAATAGAATATGAATATCCTTATGAATAAATTATAGGTTTTATATTTGTTATTTTACCTTATTTTTGATAGAATATAACTAGTAAATCATTATTTATATTACACCAAATAGGAGGTAAAATAATTATGTGTGTATTTTGTAAGATTGTAAATGGTGAAATCCCTTGTTTCAAAGTTTATGAGGATGAACAATTTTTAGGTTTTTTAGATATATCACAAGCAACAAAGGGACATACGTTAGTAATTCCTAAAAAACACATTTCTGATATTTTTGAGTTAGATAACGAAACAGCCCAAAACATGTTAGGTGTTGTATCTCATATCTCTCGTTTACTTAAAACAAAACTAGGGGTATCTAGTGTGAACATTATTAATAATTCTGGAAAACTTGCAGGTCAAACAGTAAATCATTTCCACATTCACATAATACCGCGTTATGAAAATGACAACTGCAAAATAGAATTCGTAGAACACGAACCTGATTTTAACATGCTTAAAGAACTACAAGAAATTATTAACAATTAACTATCAAAAAGCAACAACATTTTAACATGTTGTTGTTTTTTTATATTTATTATTTTATTTCTTTAACACCCATATAAGGAACTAAAACATCTGGTATTTTAATAGAACCATCTGCTTGTTGATAGTTTTCCATTATCGCTATAACAGTTCTTCCTACTGCTAAACCAGAACCATTTAATGTGTGAACATATTCTGTTTTTGCATCTTTGCTTCTACGGAAACGAATATTGGCTCTTCTAGCTTGAAAATCTTCTGCATTAGATATTGAACCTATTTCACGATATGTATTTTGTCCTGGTAACCATACTTCTATATCATAAGTTGTAGCCATACCAAAGCCCATATCACCTGTACATAACTCTACTACACGATATGGTATCTTTAATAGTTTTAATACTTCTTCCGAATCCAATAACATACCATCTAGTTCTTTATATGAATCCTCTGGCTTTGAAAATTTAATTAATTCTACTTTATTAAATTGATGTTGTCTCAAAATTCCTTTTGTATCACGACCAGCACTTCCTGCCTCTGCTCTAAATGCCGTTGTATATGAAGTATATTTGATAGGTAATTGATCGCCATCCAATATTTCATCACGATACATATTAATTGTTGGTACTTCTGCTGTAGGGTTAAGATACCAATCTTCTTCATCTGACATTACACGATATGCATCATCTTCAAATTTCGGAAATTGTCCTGTTCCTAGCATACTTGCACGATTTACGATGTATGGAGGCATAACTTCTGTATATCCTTGCTTGTTAGCATGTAAATCCATCATAAAAGCTATAAGTGATCTTTCTAGGCGAGCACCTAAACCTTTATAAATAACAAAACGAGCGCCTGTAATCTTAGCAGCACGTGCAAAGTCAAGAATTCCGAGTTTTTCACCTAAATCAGCATGATCCTTTGGCTCAAAATCAAATTTTGTAGGTTCCATAAATTTTTTCAAAACTCTATTTTCAGTTTCATCTTTGCCTACTTTAACATTTAAATTTACAAGATTAGGTGTTCTCATCATATAATATTTAATTTTTTCATCTAATTCATCATGCTCAGTTTCTAATTTCTTAATTTCATCACCTATTGTTGTTACGCTTTCAAGAACACTTGTAGCATCTTGTTTATTACGTTTTAATTCGCCAATTTGCTTACTTTTTAAATTTCTTTCATTTTTTAGATTTTCTACTTGCGTTAATATTTCACGTCTTCTGATGTCCATAGCTTTTACATCACGTAAATATGAATAATCACCACCACGAGTATTTAATCTTCTAATTACTTCTTCCACATCGTCTCTAATTAATTTTATGTCTAACATCTTTTTTCTTTCCTTTCTTTTTTAAAAAAAACCTATAAACTATGGTAAAACACAGTTTATAGGGACGAATCAATTAATCCGCGGTACCACCCAATTTAGAGTATACTCTCACTTTAATTAGGATAACGGCCTATTCCGGGTTTTCTTTTTAAACCTTCTCCAAGGTAGATTCATTTTGGTTTATATCTAGTTTTCACCAACCACTAGCTCTCTATAGTATAACACCAAAGTTACTATTCCTTTTCACAGAATTTACAATATGATTATAGTATATTATCTTACTTTTGTCAAATTTTATACTAATTATTCATTTTTAATCATAACATTTATATACTTCTATCTAATTCATATCTAGCAGTTAAGATTTTTTCTTCTGCTTGTTTCATACCATACCACAAAGCACCTATATTTTGGGATACTAAATATAAATCAAGTTGCTCACCAAGATACCCAATGTTTTCTAAATAGTTTTCTTTGTTTTCTGAATAGAATAGTATAACATGCTCTTGACCTCTTTTACATTTTTCTAAATCTTTTGTTATTTTTATTTTTGTTTTTATATTATTTACTAAAGGTTTTAAATTATAAAATGTTTTTCCTATTTTCTCAAGTTCCCAAGAAATAATTTTTTCATTTCCTATATTTCTAAAAAGATGAAATGATTTTCTTTTAAATATCATATCATAAAATTCTATATTCATTTTTTTCTCCATTATATCATAAATAATACAAAAAGATTTAAAGCCTGTCATTCAAGACTTTAAATCTTTTTCATTTATATTTTATTAAATATCTTCACTATCTTCATCTTCAGAATCATTATAATCGTAATCATCGCTAACTTTTTCTATGCCTTCAGGAATCATATGAACTCCTTCTGTGTTTACATAATCATCTTGATCATCTTCATAATCATCATCTGCATTATCATTATCATCACTTCTCGGAACAACGGCTATCGAAGCCACTGTGTGTCCTTCATTAAGGGTAATAATTTTAACACCTTGTGTGTCACGGCCTATCGTTGAAATTTGATCAAGATGGGTTCTAATAACGGTTCCTTTATCAGTTATAATGATCAAATCGTCATCACCAGTAACTGCGTGCAGACATGTAGGTATACCATTTTTCGCAGTCAAATTCATGAATTTAACTCCTTTACCATTTCTTCCTTTTACCTTAAATGCCTCAACGCTCGTTCTTTTGCCATAACCATTAGAAGTTAGGATAATTATTTCATCACTTTCATCTTTAACTACAGCCATTCCTATTAAATGCTCGCCTTCAGCTACTTTAATTCCTTTAACTCCACTTGCAGCACGATTTGTAGGTCTAACCAATTCTTCGCTAAAGCGATTAGCTTTACCATTAGATGCACCCAAAATTATATCTTTTGTACCATCTGTTAAGGCAACTTCCATCAGTTCATCCCCATCATTTAAAATAATTGCTCTTATACCTGTACTTCTAATATTTCGATATTGCGTTATATCTGTCTTTTTGATTATACCATTTTTGGTCGCAAAAATTAAATATTTTCCTGGTTGTTCTACTGTTTCCACATTAATAACAGCCGCCAACGTTTCCCCTTCTTCAAATGGCAATAAATTAACAAGTGGTAAGCCTTTAGAAATTCTACTTGCAGAAGGAACTTGGAAGGCTTTTAAAGTATAAACTTTACCAAAATTAGTAAAATACAACAAATTATCATGACTTGATGTGTAGATTACTCTTTCAACAAAGTCATCTCCTTGCATTTTGGTTCCAGTGACCCCTTTACCACCTCTTCTTTGAGCACGATAAGTGTCAATATTCATTCTCTTAGTATAACCTTTATTTGTAATAGTTATTATTACATCATCTACAGGTATTAAATCTTCATCATTCACTTCTAAATCTTGGCTATAATCTATCATACTTCTTCTTGGATCATTATATTTACGTTTAATTTCTGATAATTCATTATAGATAATCGCCATTTTTTTGTCATGATTAGAAAGTATTTCTTCTAATTCAGCTACTTTGTTTTCTAGTTCTAATTTTTCAGTTTGAAGTTTTTCTACTTGTAGGCCTGTTAAAGTTTGTAGGCGCATATCTAATATAGCTTTAGCTTGTATTTGAGTAAGTAGAAATTTTTCTATTAACTTATTTGAAGCAGCTTCAGGAGAAGGCGAATTTTTAATAACATATACAACTTCATCAATACTTGCTAGGGCTATTAATAGTCCTTCGACAATATGAAGTCTCGCTTTAGCCTTTTCTAAATCAAAAAGAGTTCTTCTTGTTATTACTTCTATTTGATGTTCAACATAACAATCTATTATTTGTTTAAGGTTGAAAACACGTGGTTGTCCATGATCTAAGGCTATCATGTTGATACCATAAGTTATTTGCATTTGTGTGTGCTTATACAAATTATTCAATACGACACCAACATTTGCATCTTTTCTAAGCTCTATGACTATTTTCATACCTTTGTGTGTAGATTCGTCACGTAAATCAGTAACACCTTCGATAATTTTTTCTGTTGCTATTTCAGCTATTCTTTCTATTAATTTAGTTTTGTTAACTTGATATGGTATTTCCGTAACAATAATTTCTTGCTTATTATTAGAAAGTTTCAAAGTTTGGGTTTTAGCTCTAATTGTGATAGTCCCCATTCCTGTAAGATAAGCTTTTTTTACTTGAGCTAAATCCATTATTATCCCTCCAGTAGGAAAGTCTGGTGCAGGAATATAAGTCATTAAATCTTCAACACTCATATCAGGATTCTTAATATATGCAAGTGTACCATCAATTACTTCACCTAAATTATGCGTTGGTATGTTTGTTGCCATACCTACTGCTATACCTGTCGCTCCATTTACTAAAATATTAGGATAATGGGCCGGCAAAACTACTGGTTCTTTTTCTGAACCATCATAGTTATCTTGAAAATCCACAGTATTTTTATCTAAATCACGTAATAATTCATTGGTTAATTTGGACATTCTTGCTTCTGTATAACGCATTGCAGCTGCCCCATCACCATCGATTGAGCCAAAATTACCATGTCCATCTACTAAAGGATAACGATAACTGAAATCTTGGGCCATTCTTACCATAGCTTCATAAACGGCTGTATCCCCATGAGGGTGGTACTTACCTATTACGTCACCGACAATACGGGCAGATTTTTTATGTGGTTTATCGCTATAAACTCCAAGTTCATTCATCGCGTACAAAATACGACGATGAACAGGTTTCATACCATCGCGAACATCTGGTAGTGCTCTCGACACAATTACACTCATTGCATAACTCAAGAATGAGTTTTTCATTTCATGATTTAAGTCAACAGTTATTATTCCGCCTGTTTGATCAACTATTTCTTCATCATTTTCGTTTTCAAGAGGTTCTTCTTCTAAGTTTTCATTATCTTTAATATCGTCAGCCATACTTTACCTCCTAAACGTCTAAATTTTGAACATAAACAGCATTTTCCTCAATAAACTCTCGACGAGGTTCTACATCATCCCCCATCAAAGTACTAAAAATACGGTCTGCCTCAATACTATCTTCTAATGTTACTCTAATTAGAGTACGATATTTTGGATTCATTGTTGTATCAAATAATTGCTTAGGATTCATCTCACCTAAACCTTTATATCGTTGAATATTTGGTTTTGAACCAAAATCTTTTAGTTTTTCTTCTAGTTCTTCGTCACTATATGCGTATTCTACCCGCTTATTTTGCGCAATTTTGAATAATGGAGGTTGAGCTATATAAACATAGCCCTCCTCTATCAAAGGTCGCATATAGCGGTAAAAAAAGGTCAATAATAAAGTTCTAATATGAGCTCCATCGACGTCGGCATCAGTCATTATTACAACTTTATGATATCTTGCTTTAGTTATATCGAAGTCATCTTGAATGCCAGTTCCAATAGCTTGGATCATAGATATTATTTCTTTATTACTTAAAATTCTATCCACTCTTGCTTTTTCTACATTTAATACTTTTCCACGCAGAGGTAAAATAGCCTGATAAAAACTTTCTCTACCTTGTTTAGCAGATCCGCCGGCCGAATCACCTTCGACAATATACATTTCGCTAATTACGGGGTCTTTACTACGACAGTCTGCAAGTTTTGATGCGAAACCAAGTGAATCTAATGGATTTTTACGTCTTGTTGCATCTCTAGCTTTTTTTGCAGCCGCTCTTGCTCTAAGAGCAAGTACAGCTTTTTCAATGATATTTCTTGCACTATTAGGATTTTCCTTTAAATATGCATCGAATTTATCACTCATAATCTGTGAAACTATCCGTCGTACTTCCGTATTACCTAATTTAGTTTTAGTCTGACCTTCAAATTGTGGGTCTGATATTTTACATGACACGATCGCAGTCAATCCTTCACGTACATCATCTCCTGATAAACTCTCATCTTTTTTGAAAATATTGGCATTTTTTGCATACGCATTCAATATTCTTGTCAAACTTGTTCTAAATCCCTCTTCGTGTGTTCCACCTTCTTGAGTGTGAATATTATTAACGAATGAATAAATATTAGAGGAATAATCTTCAGTATATTGAAAAGCAATTTCAACTTGCACTCCTTCAATTGTTTCGCTTAAATCTACGATATCAGGATTAATGGGAGTTTTTGATTTATTCAAAAACTTAACATATTCCATGATACCACCATCATAGCAGTATTTAGCGCTTTTGATTGTTTCGGGATTACGTGAATCTTTTATGTTAAGTTTTAATCCTTTATTCAAAAATGCTAATTGTTGTATTCTTTGTCTTAAAATTTCGTAATCAAAAGTGGTTGTTTCTCTAAAAATTTCAGCATCCGGTTTAAAGATGACAGTTGTACCAGTATGTTCAGCATCCCCAATCACCTTTAAAGGTTCTACTCTTTTACCTCTAGTGAACTTTTGATAGTACAATTTACCTTTTCTAGCCACAAATACTTCTAGCCATTCACTTAATGCATTAACTACTGAGGCACCTACACCATGTAGACCTCCTGATACTTTATAACTCTTGCTATCAAACTTACCGCCTGCATGTAAAACTGTAAAAATAGTTTCAGCGGCAGAAACCTTTGTCTTTGGATGAATGTCAACTGGCATACCACGACCATTATCCTCAACTTTTATTAAGTTATCCCCAAAGATTTCCACATTAATCTCTGTACAATATCCTGCCAAAGCTTCATCTATTGAATTATCTACTATTTCCCAAACTAAGTGATGTAATCCTCGAGGACCAGTTGAACCGATGTACATACCAGGTCTTTTTCTTACAGCTTCCAATCCTTCTAATACCTGAATACTACTTGAATCATAGGAACTTTGTTCTTGTTCTAATCTTTCATCATCCACCATTATGCTCTCCTTTCTGCTAAGTTAATAACTTTTGCTCTTTTCATTATTCTACCATCAAGGTCCGCAATAGTAGCTGTAGTTACTATTGTTTGGACTTCTTTTCTTAACACTTGTAACAAATTGTTTTGCCGTTCTTTATCCAATTCTCCAAACACATCATCCAAAAGGACAATGGGATAAGTCTTTTTAACTTCGTAAATTAAATCAATCAAAGATATTTTAATACTCAATAGGGCGCTTTTTTGTTGTCCCTGCGATCCATATTCACCTATATTTTTATTATTTATAATAAAAATATAGTCATCTTTACCAGGGCCATACATAGTAGCTCCTCTAGCTATCTCTTCATCCAAACACGAAAAAGCCTTTTTTTCATATGTTTCAGGTTCCATGGAAGGTCTATATATTATAGACAATTTTTCCTTATAAGACATTTTAAAGTGTATATTGGAAGCTCTCTCTGAAATTTTGGATATGGTCTTTTTCCTAACAGCCATCAATCTAAGTCCCTTATCAACCATTTGTTTGGTTAGGACCTCCAACAAATCACGATTACCGTTTTGGGGCTTCAATTGTAATTCCTTTAATACTATATTGCGTTCTTTAATTATCCTTTTATATTCAGATAAAGTTTTCAAATAATATCTAGATAATTGACATAGTATCATATCAAAGAATTTTCTTCTTTGCGCTGGCGCACCGCCAAACATTATAAATTCACCTGGTGAATAGGCAATTACAGGCACCATTCCAATGAATTCTGACAAAGTATTAAGTGCATTGTTATTGTATTTAATTTTCTTAATTTTGTTTGAATATAAAAGTATTACACTTTTTTTTGTATTTTGATCAAAAAGAACCCCTTTTATGCCATAATTTGTTCCATTATTTTTACAGATGACAGAATCATCATTTGTACGATTAGATTTGGTTAAACCAAGAATATGGACAGCTTCTAATATGCTTGTCTTGCCTAACGCGTTATTTCCATACAGTATGTTAATACCAGGGGCAAATTCCATTTTTAAACTATCATAGCATCTAAAATTACTTAAAGTAAGTTCTTTAATCCACATTTTTACCTTTGACAAGGAAAGTTTTTCCAAAAACTGTCACTACAAAACCGGGATAAACCTTTTTTCCACGTTCTTTAACGAGGATATTGTTCAAAAAAACATCGTTGTTTATCAAAAATTCCTTAATTTCACCACCATTAACGACTATTCCAATATACTTCAATAGTTGGCCTATAGTGATGTATTCAGAAGAGATTTCAACATGCTTCATCTTGCCCCCTCCTTTACTAATGATATTATACCACAAAACGGACATTTTCGCCATCAATTTAACCTTTTTTTTAGTAGATCAATTTTGATCTTTTTTTTGGCTCTTTTTTAGGTTATTT
>ULNH01041270.1_pt1 | contig 37397 bp, 40 predicted proteins | sample 1951871 | NCBI WGS metagenome assembly ULNH01 (sample SAMEA4835572, study PRJEB28245) | human gut metagenome | biome: gut microbiome; material: fecal sample | place: Denmark | collected 2008 | reverse complement strand
ATTCATCATCTATATTTTAATAATTTTTTTACCTTTGACACATCCTTGGAAATTATCTTCGTTCAAGCTACAAATGGCAAAAGCACATCAAAAACATATGTACACATAAATTTTTCTCCTGGTTTCTTTGTTTTCTTTCTTTTCCATAAAAGAAAGAAAATGCCTGCCCGGCATAAGGACAAAAAAGCGAGATTATTTTTCCGCTTATGTTTAAAAATTTTTAGGACATTTTCCCAAAATATTGACACCTATTAGTGGAATTTTATAACTTAAAAAGTCCTCTCGGACTTTTTTTAATTTTTGTTTTCTTTTATCAATTTTTCATAGCACTTCCTACATAAAGGCATATAACAATTGTCTCCAACTAATACATCTCCTGTTTTATTTTCTCCCTTGAAATAAGTATATATTGCATTATCGCTGTGGCAGTTTTCGCATACAGCTGTAAGCATTTGAACATTATCTGCCATACATAGTAGGTCTCCCATTTTTCCAAAAGGTTTTCTTTCTGATGTTAAGTTTAAACCTGATATATAAAATTTTTTTCCCTTTTGAGCTAGTCTATTAAGCTCTGCTAAGTCTCCTTTTAGGAATTGGAATTCGTCTATTACATAAACATCTGCATCATATTGTTTTATTTCATCAACATTGTTTATTGCAATAGCACTCAGTTTATAGCCTTTTCTACTTACTACTTCTTGGTTAGAGAATCTATCATCTAGTTTTGGTTTAAATACTTTTACGTCTTTTCCTGCTATTTGCTGTCTCTGTGCTTCATCTAATATCTTTTGTGTTTTTCCACATTTCATTGGTCCTGTAAATACATTAATATCTCCCATTTTTAGTCCAACCCCTATTCTAAAAATTGCTATGATTATTATATATATTATTTCGAATTTTGTAAAGAGATTTTGAATATTTTTGTATTTTTATTTTTTATTTTCTGTATCCTTACAGTTATGTTTAAAACACGGCATAACAAAAAAAAGAAAGAGTGTTGCCGAAAGTTTTTTAACTTTGTCAACGCTCTGGCGTTTCTTTTTAGAAACGTTTTTTATTGTATTATGCATTTGCTTTTTTTACTAGTTCTGCAAATGCGTTGCTGTCGTTTACTGCTAGTTCTGCTAGCATTTTTCTATTTATTGTAATATTGTTTTTCTTTAATCCGGCCATTAATTTGCTATATGTTGTTCCGTTTAGTCTTGCTGCTGCATTTATTCTTGTTATCCATAATTTTCTGAAATCGCTTTTTTTGTCCTTTCTTCCAACATATGCATATGACATTGATTTTAATACTGCTTGTTTTGCATTTCTAAATCTAATACTTTTTGCTCCAAAATATCCTTTTGCTTGTTTTAATACTTTTTTATGTTTTTTTCTTGTTGCTATTGCTGATTTTACTCTTGCCATTTTATTATCCTCCTTCTAATTAGTTTCCATATGGTAACATCTTTTTAATTCCTGCTTCACATGTTTTATCTGCATAAGCATTTTGAACTTTTCCTGATTTTTTTTGTCTTGTTGTTTTGTTTCCTAAAAGATGTCTTCTGTTTGATTTTGTTCTTTTTACTTTTCCGGTAGCTGTATATGAATATCTTTTTGCAGCTGCCTTATTTGTTTTTAGTTTTGGCATAATTTTTCCTCCCTTTATCTTATTTACTAGGTGCTAAGATGATAAACATATTTTTTCCTTCTAAGAAAGGTTTCTTCTCTACTGTTGAAATGTCGCTTAATTCTTCAATAAATTTGTTTAGTACATCTTCACCTGATTTTACATAGTTAACTTCTCTACCTCTAAATCTAACTGTTATTCTTACTTTGTTTCCATCTGATAAGAATTTTCTTGCGTTTTTTGCTTTGAATGTAAAGTCATGTATTTCAATGTTTGGTGTTACTCTTAACTCCTTACATTCTACTGTTTTCTGTTTCTTTCTAGATTCCTTTTCTCTTTTAGCTTGTTCAAATTTGTGTTTTCCATAGTTCATTATTTTACAAACTGGATTATCACTATTTCCTGAAACTAATACTAAATCCAAATCTTTAGAAGCAGCCATGTCTAATGCTTGGTTAATTGGTAACTTACCTACTTTTTGACCTTGTTCATCAATTACTTGAACTTCTTTAAAACGAATTTGTTCATTAATTGGTAATTCTTGTTTTATGTGATTCACCCCCAAAAAATAAAAACTTGCTCTTAAGAACAAGTAATCCACATAATATATATCTTTTTATTTAAAAGTATATAACCTTTTCCTTTATAGTTAAGGTGAGAAGTGGATAACTTCTTCTTTAATACTTTAATAGTTTACTACAAAATTCCATAAATGTCAAGAGTTTGGAAAAAAATCTCCAAACTTTATCTATCTCTAGTTTTCTCAAGTAACCCTTCTTGAATTACTTAGTTTATCTTATTATTCCTTTTTCTATCATTTTCTTTAGTGTTTCTATAAACATTGCATGTGACCAACCTAAGCCTATTACCCAATCTGGTTGCATTGTGCTGTTGTTTATTTGTTCTGCTAGGAAGCCGTGCTTTGTACTTGTTTTGATTACAAAGTCAAAACATTCTTTGGCCTTTTGCTTTTCTCCATTTTCTAAATAGTAATCTGCCATCCATAGTGTAGCTATTATCCAAGGGTTTCCTTTTCTATAATGGTCTCCTTCGAATCTTTTATATCCTCCGGTATATGTTCTTAACGTCATATTTATTCTTTCTACTGTATTTAGTATTTTTTTCTCTTTTGGTGTGAATATTGCAAATGGAATCACTGTTCCTAAAATGCTTATGTCTATGTTTCTATCTTCTAAGTTTCTTACAAAGCTTTTTTTTGTTTCGTCATAGAAGTTTGTTAGTATGAATTCTTTTAGTTTTACATTTAGTTTTCTTAGTTCTTCTTTTTCTTTGTTTACGTTTTCTTGTTTTACTCTGTTTTTTGTAAACTCTTCTTTTAATTTTTCGTAAATTTTTATCATTGTATCGAAGCTTGCAAATATGCTTGCTATTGAGTATAAGCTCACTCCTTCATGCATTTCCCACAAATCATAGCCTATTCCACATTTATTTGTTTTTTCGAATATGTCATTTACATATTTTTTTAAAAAGGTTATAGCTTTTTCGCACATTTTTAAGTTGTCTTTTAAAAACTTTTTATCTTCTGTTACTTTGTGGTGATTATATACTCCAAATATAACTGAGGCTGTTTCATCTATTTGGTATCCCCAACATGGTGCTAGTCTTCCATCTGTAAAGAAGCGTTGCTCCCACATTCCATTTCTGCTTTGTGTATTTTTGCAGAAAATTTTATAGAATTTTTCTACTTCTTTTTTCATTTTTAATATGTCCATTGCATTTGTAATAAAGACTGCATCTCTTGGCCAACAATAGTTATATCCACCACATTGGTTCAACTTTTCGTCTACCTCTACTGCTGCTGAGATTCCTCCCGTTTCACTATTTATTAATAAAGAATATAGAAGTATTGTTCTTGTATAAATTTGCTTTATTTTTCTGTTCTTTGGAGTTTCCGATAAGTCTAGCTCTATTCCGTTATGATCTTTTACATATTTCCTCCAATATTTTTTTACCGCCTCATATTCTGTTTTAAAGTCTATTTTTCTTATTCTGTCTATTGTTTTTTCTAAGTTATCTAGTCCATTCTTACTTTCTTCTATATAGATGTATAGCTCAAACTCTCGTGTTTCATTTGGTTTTAAAGTGCCTAAATCGTAGCTGATACTTGAATCTTCCGACATTCCAATGTAATCTTTATCCCCAATTTTTCCTTCTAGAATGTTTGCTTGGGTATTATTTATTTGTGAACTTAATAACTTTTCCTTTGAGAATGTACATAATGTGTATTCATAGTTGTATTGCATTAATGCATCGTTTTTGCACATTCCACTTACTCTATTTTCTGGTAAGGAAATTAGTCCGGAGTGTACTAGAAAGTTTAGTTTTAAGTCAATTGTGTTTTCATTTATAAATTTGTATTTTCTAATAATAATGTTTTCTTTTATTGATGCATAGTCTGTTTGCATTATTTTTAAATTAAAATATGTGTTTAGTATTTCTGTTTTGAGTATGTTTGTTTCTTCTTCATAGTATTGTGAATATACATTGTTTATGTCTTGATGTAGATATACTATCCCTGAATCGTTTATTTTTAGTCCGATATGGAAGAAGTCTACCATTTGCTTATAGTCTCTATTTGGATAAAGTAATCTTATCATTTCTCCATGTTTTGTAAAGCTTGCTATTATATTTTGATTTCCGATTATTGCATCATTAAAATATTTTTCCATTGTAGAGTTCTCCTTTATGAAATTATTTTTACAATCTGCTGTTCAAGTTCTTTTATTTTATTGTTAATTTCAGCTATTTCTTCATCTTTTTTATCTTCATCAGATATATCTTCTTTTATCATCTTAGACATATCTTCTAATTCTTCTTTTAAAGTTGATAGTCTATCCATTACTTCTAGTCTTAAATATTTATATTGATCCTTTGGTTCAACTTTTGATACTACTTTTATTCTATCTGTTAATTCATAGTTTTCTCCATAGTCTGGTATTGTTACCGGTATTTTGGTTGTTTCTATTAATTTTTCTTTTAATACCCTTTGGGCCTCTGGTTCTCCATGTACTAGGAAGATGTTTTTTGGTTTTGTTATAAATGAATAGACAAAATTTAAAAGCCACTCTTGGTCTGCGTGTCCTGAATATCCTTCTATATATTCTATTCTAGCATTTACAGCTATTTCTTCTCCAAATATTTTTACTTTTTTCTCTCCTGATACTATTTTTGCTCCTAATGTTCCTGGTGCTTGGTATCCAACAAATATTATTGTGTTGTTTGGATTCCATAGGTTATGTTTTAGATGATGTTTTATACGTCCTACTTCGCACATACCACTTGCTGATATTATGATGTGTGGACGTGGATCATCATTTAAAGCCTTTGATTCTTCTGCTGTTTGTGTAAATTTAAGTCCTGGAAATTCCAATGGGTTGTCTCCATTCTCTATTTCATTTCTTACTTCTTCTTCAAATAAATTCATATTTTGTTTAAATACCTCAGTTGCTGATATTGCTAGCGGGCTATCTACATATACTGTAGCTTTCATTAAGGTTTCATATTTCTTTAAGAATTCTTCATCTGTTCTTTGTTCTTTTAGTTTGTTTATTTCATATAATATTTCTTGTGTTCTTCCTACTGCAAACGATGGTATTATTACATTTCCTCCTTTATCTAGTGTCTCTGAAACTATATCTAGAAACATTTCTGCCTTATCATCATTTCTATTATGAAGTCTGTTACCATATGTTGATTCCATTACCAAATAATCTGCATTGTCTATCATTGTTGGAGAATCTAATAGCGGAATATCATTGTTTCCAAGGTCTCCTGTAAATACTATCTTTTTTGTTTCTCCATTTTCTTTTACCCATACTTCTATTATACTTGACCCTAACATATGTCCTGCATCATTAAATCTTATGCTTATATTTTCATCTAGTTCAATAATTTCATCATATGAAGTTGGTTTGAATAACTTTAAACAATCTATTGCATCTTGTGCAGTATATAATGGTGGAAGTTCTGGCTTCCCTACTCTTGCTCTTTTCTTGTTTTGCCACACGTTTTCCATTTCTTGTATATGTCCACTATCTGGAAGCATTATTGAACACAAATCGCAGGTAGCTTTTGTTGCAATAATTGGTCCACGATATCCATCTACATATAGCTTTGGTATTCTTCCTGAATGATCTATATGTGCGTGTGTAAGTAGCATAAAGTCTATTTCATTTATATCAAATAAAAAATCTGAATAATTTTCTCTTTCCTCTTTGGCTTTACCTTGATATAGTCCACAATCTACTATTATTTTCTTGCCAGCACCTTCTAGCAAAAAGTTTGAACCTGTAACTGTTTTTGTTGCTCCTAAAAAAGTAATATTCATAATTTTCAATCCTTTCATATAAAAACTTTGATTTTTCTATTATATTTAACATTCAATTCTTCTATTGTTGGTATTTCTAGCGTTTTCGACATATTTTCTTCATCATAAATTTCTAGTAACATTGTTTTTTCCTTTTTTATAAACTTAAAATATATTTTTTCTAAGTCTATAATATCTGTTTGCAAAATGTTTTTTATTATATCATAATTTTCTTTAATGTTTCTACTGAAAATTGTTATTATCTTTTCTTTGCATGCTTTTGTTATTATCATTTTTTGTATTTTGTTTATATCTATTATATCTTTTACTTGCTTGTCATTTGAAACATAGATTAGTCCATAATATCTTATTTTGTATATTAGTTTAGTTATGCTTTCTTTTTCTCCTGCAGCTTCAATTTGTTTCTTTATTGCTTCACATACTAAATTTAGTAATTCTTTTATTTTATCACCATATATATTTTCTTGTTTAGATTTTAGTTTTATCTCTTTTAATAATATTAATTTATTTTCAATTTTTATCTTAGTTTTGACAAAATTTAATGGTTCCATCTTTTTGCTACATTCATCAAGTTTCTCTATTAAGTCTTCTCTTTCTTTTTCTAGCACTTCAACTAAATCGCTTAAACTAAATATTCTATGGTTCATATCTAATACTTCGTTTCTAGTTATAAACTCTTTTTTAAGAAGTCTATCATTATTAATTATGCTATCTCTTTCTTTAATTTCATCTGAGATTTCTTTTTTCTTTTTCCTTAGTTTGTCTAAATATTCTTTTTTGTTGTCTAACTCATTAAATTGTTCTTGCAGTTGTTTTTGTATTTTTATTAATCTTTTTTCTTCCTCTCTTTTTTGCTTTATAATATTTAATATTGATACTTGACTTATTACTTTTAAAAGTTTTTCTGCAAGTTCTGCTTTATATTTTTCTTCTAATTTTTCTACTAATATTGATATATTATCTTGATTTGGATTTTCTTGCCATGTAATTAGTAAATCATTTCCCACAAGAATTCTTAATGTCTGATAAATTAAATTTATATCTAAATTATCTATATCTTCTGTTACAATGTTCCAAGACCATCCATCAAAATCTCTAATTACTTCATTTGATGCAATACTGTATCCTTGGTTCAGAGCTTCTTCTATTGCTGGTTTTATAATCTCATATTGTTCAAATACTTTAAATTTTTGTTGCTTTATTTGATATATTTCATATAGTATTTTTTGAGTATTTAAGTATGTTATAATTTTTTTTTCTTCTATAATACATTTACTTTCTCTAGTTTTTACTATTTCAATTTGTTCACAATCTTTTTCTATTATTTCTAAGATTTCCTCTAGGGTTTCTTTTTTTGTTTTTGTATCTTTATTTACAGTACTATAATCATCATAAGCATTTTCTACCTTATAGAGCATACTTAATAATAAATTTTTAGTATCCTCAGAAAAATCTTTTTTAGTCAAAATCTTTTCTAGTTGATTATTGTAATTTTTTATATTCAATTTCGAAATAAGATTTTCTTTTTCCAATTTCATCCCCTCGTTATTTATTTGTAATTTTTAAATAAATAAGCTAAATATCTTGCCTGTTACCCACATCATTCCACTTAATACATAAGTACATATTATTGATATTATATCTGTATAGAATACTATGAAAAATACTATTATAGATAATATAAATTGATTCCTTATCATCCAATCTCTAGCTTTATATGGTAAGAAGTGAAATAAAACCTTTGAACCATCTAGTGGATAAATTGGTATTAAATTAAATACCCCTAATCCTATGTTTACTGATATAACTGATATTAAAATGCTTGCTATTACATTAGTTGTGGTTGTTATTGTTGTTACTGTTAGCCCATATATTGCATATATTATTAAAAATAAAAAAGCTAATATTAAATTCATTATAGGCCCAGCAGCTGCAACTATCGCCTCTGCTTTTGTTAAAGAATATTTCCCATTGAAATTTCTTGGGTTTATTTGCACAGGTTTTCCCCATCCAAAGCCTAATAAAACTAAACATATTATTCCTACTGGATCTATATGACTCATTGGATTTAGATTTAATCTGCCTTGAAGTCTTGGTGTGTCATCTCCTAATTTAGTTGCAATCCATGCATGTGCAAATTCATGAAAGGTCATTGCAACAATAACTCCTGGTAAAGCATATATTATTCCTTCTATGCTTCTTTGTCCAAGGATTACATTTATCAGCGCCATTATTCCTAATATTATGAATAAGGTTTTTCTATCTACATTAAACATTTGTCTTCTCTCCTTATAAATAAATTTCGTATTTTCTACTAAGTTTTTGATTATTATATACTAAAAATTATAGTTTGTAAATATCAATTTTTTTTATTACATTTTATTTATAATATACTATATAGTAATAAATTGCAATAATTTTTTATTATTTTTCCCAATTTTCCTTTACAAATTTGTTTCTTTAATATACAATATGTATGTGATAATTATGTTTAAATTTGTGTCAAATAATGAAAAAGAAACTAAGGATATTGGCTTTAATTTAGCCTCTAAATTAAGAGAAAAAACCGTTGTAATATTAATAGGTGATTTAGGTAGTGGCAAGACAAAATTAATTGAAGGCTTTTTAAGTTTTTTTGGTTTAGAGGAAGAAATATCTAGTCCTACTTTTACTATTGTAAATGAATATTCTAAAAATGATTTAAATATATATCATTTTGATTTATATCGATTGGAGAACCTAGATGAGTTCTATGCTATTGGTGGTACAGAGTATTTTAATAATGGCATTTGTTTAATTGAGTGGGGAGAAATGATTGAACCTATTTTAACTCAATATATTAAAATTAATATTTCTAAAGATGAGAAAAATGAAAATATTAGATATATAAATATAGAAAATATATAAAAAGCCTCTTTAGCACTAGTTGGAACCGATAGGTGAATTTTTATGAAAGGAAAATTGCTTTATGATTATTTTGGCTATTTCAACCTCAAGTAGTAATGCTTCTGTTTCTTTACTTGAGGATGATAAATTAATTAAGGAATTGAATATTTCAGACCAAAGAACTCATTCTGAAAAGCTTATGCCACTTATTGAAGAATTGTTCAAAACTACTAACCTTCAGCTTTCTCAAGTTAATTTGATTGCTTGTGATATTGGACCTGGTTCCTTTACAGGAATTAGAATAGGTGTTGCTTCTGTTAAAGCTATGGCAGAAGCAAAGGAAATTCCAGTAGTTGGAGTATCTTCTTTGGAGGCTTTGGCTTACAATGTTAGAGGTTTTGATTATATCTGTTCTATTATTGATGCTAGAAATAATCAAGTGTATAGTGCAATTTTTAATAAAAATTATGAATTGATTTCTGATTACTTTGCAGATAATATTAATAATTTAACTAGTATTTTTAAACAATACAAAAATATGGCTTATGTTGGTGATGGCTTAAAACTTTTAAATAATTCTTTTGAGTTTGATAATAATATATATAGTAGAAATGTTGGACTTGCTGGATACAAAAAGTTTTCACAAGGTTTGTATACTGATGCAGATAATCTATCTGTTATGTATCTTCGTCCTTCTCAAGCTGAAAGAATGAGGAATAATAATGGAAATATGTAATATGACGTTAAATGATTTTAATGAAATAGAGCCTATATATAACTTGGAATTTGATGATTTTTGGAAACCACTTAATTTAAAGTCAGAGCTTGAAAATATTACTTCTAAATATATTGTTGCAAAGGAAGGTAATACAATAGTTGGCTTTGCTGGTATTTGGTTTTCTGTTGATGATGCGCATATTACAAATATTGTAGTACGTAAGGATTTTAGGAATAAAGGCATTGGAAGTTTACTACTAGAAAGACTTATAGAACTCGCCAAATGCAAAACTGCTTTTACTTTAGAAGTAAATGTAAAAAATAAAATTGCCCAAAAGTTATATTTAAAATATGGTTTTGAAATTTTGGGAATTCGTAAAAAATATTATGATGGCATTGAGGATGCCTATATTATGACACTTCACTTTACTTAATAAAGAATAATTTTTATAAGGAGAGATACGAATGAAAAAGAATGAATTAAATTATAAGGATTTAAAAAATTTGTGTAATCCGGATGTATTTGATTTTGAAACTACAGAAGAACTTGATAATGTTGGTTTGGTCTATGGTCAGGAAAGAGCTGTTGCTGCATTGAAATTTGGGCTTAGCATTAATACCAAAGGATATAATCTTTATGTTGAAGGACCTGCCGGTGTTGGAAAAACGATGTATTCAAAAGAATATATTTCTGAAATAGCTACTAAACAAAATACACCCGATGATTGGTGCTATATTTATAATTTTGAAAATCCAAATGAACCAATTGCAGTATCACTTCCTGCTGGTGAGGGAAGAGTTTTTGCTCAAAATATGGATTCACTTATTGAGGATGTGAAAAAATATTTAAAAAGAACCTTTAACAATGAAGATTTCGAGAAAGAAAAAAAGTTAATAAAACAAAAATATGAAGAAAAACGTGAAAGGTTGCTTGATAATTTAAATAAAGAAACTTTAAAAAATAACTTTCAAGTTAAGGCTGCTCCAAATGGTATATATATGTTGCCCGTATTTGAGGGTAAAGCTCTTGATGAAACCGAGTTTGAAAAACTAGATGATAAAATTAAAAGTGGATATGAGGAGAAGTCTACTATTGTTCAAGAGCAAATTATGCAAGTAATTGGTCAATTGAAATTAATTGAAAAAGAATCTGAAAAGAAGATTGATGAATGGCAATCTAATATTGCTCTTCTTACTATAAATGCATATATAAACCCAATTAGGGCAAGTTATAAGAAAAACACTAAAATTGTAAATTTCTTAGATAATGTAAAAAAAGACATATTAAAAAATATAATTCACTTTATAGCTGAGGAAACTAATAATAATCCTGCACCACAAGCCCCAAGGCCTGAAATGGTTAAACCTTGGCTAAATTATAGAGTAAATTTATTTGTTGATAACAGTAATACAACTGGTAGCCCTGTTATAATGGATTCAAATTATTCTTATCAAAATTTGTTTGGTAAATTAGAGTATGAGAATCAATATGGTATGCTTAGAACAGACTATACAATGCTAAAACCTGGTATTATTCATAAAGCAAACGGTGGTTATTTAATACTACAAGCACAAGATTTGCTTGTAAATCAGCCTTGCTATGATGCCTTAAAAAAAGCTCTTTCAATAAAAGAAGCAACTATAGATAACAATATGGAGCAACGTTCTGCAACAGTAATGATTTCATTAAAACCTGAACCAATTCCACTTAATTTAAAAGTAATCCTTATTGGTGATGCAAACATTTACCACACTTTACTTTCATTGGATCCAGACTTCAAAAAGTTGTTTAAAATTAAAGTGGAATTTGAAGAGTCTGCTCCTAGAAATGAAGATACAATGCTAAAACTTGCAAAGTTTGTTCATAGCTATTGTGAAAAAGAAAATTGTCTACCACTAGATAGAGTTGCTATGGCTAAGGTTGTGGAATTTGCTTCTAGGTTATCAGAGGATAAAGATAAATTATCTACACATTTTAATGAAATTGGTGAAATAGTTTCAGAAGCATCGACTTGGGCAAAACTTTCAAGAAAAAAGCTTGTAACTGTTGACTATGTGACAAAAGCATTAGATAAACGAATTGAAAGAGTAAAGAAATATGACCAAAAGTATACTGAATTAATAGAAGAAAATTCTTTACTTATAGATACCGATGGCTATAAAGTTGGAGAAATTAATGGTTTAACTGTTTTAACAATAGGCGACTATTCATTTGGAAAGCCTACAAAGATAACTGCAAATACATTTATGGGAAAAGCTGGGGTTATAAATATCGAAAGAGAAACTGAAATGTCTGGTTCTTCACATTCAAAAGGTATATTAATACTTAGAGGATACTTTGGAGAAAAATTTGCACAAAACTTCCCTTTATCATTAACTGCAAGTCTTTGCTTTGAGCAACTATATAACGGAGTTGACGGTGATAGTGCTTCAAGCACAGAATGTTATGCAATATTATCTAGTCTTTCAGATATGCCTATAAAACAGTCACTTGCAGTAACAGGTTCTGTTAATCAAAAAGGTATAATTCAACCTATTGGTGGAGTTAATGAAAAAATAGAAGGATTTTATAGTATATGTAAAATGCGTGGTTTAAATGGTGAACAAGGTGTAATAATACCTATACAGAACGTACGTAATTTACATCTATCTGATGATGTTATCAATAGTGTAAAAGAAGGTAAATTCCACATTTATGCTGTTTCTACAATTGATGAAGGAATTGAAATACTAACAGGTGTACCTGCTGGAAAACAAACAAAATCTGGCACTTACCCTGCTGGAACTATAAACTATTTAGTTTATGAAAAGTTAAAGAAATATTATGAAAATAGCAAAGAAGTAAAATAAAAAATAGGCTAAGATTTTTCTTAGCCTGTATTTTTATATCTATACCTCTCCTGGCATTTCTGGTTCTGTTTTTACAAGATAACAAGATGAACCATCTTCTGCATTACTTATTGAATAACCTGCTTTATTCACAGCTTCAACAATTTGAAGAATTTCTTTATTGCTTTCTAAAACTTTTTGTAAATTTTTATGTGATGAGTATATTGCAATTCCAAGTGCAATTACTAATAATATAATTATAACTAAAAGAATTTTACTTAGTTTATTCATAAAACCCCCTCCTTCTTATGTGTAATTTTACCACAAACGCAAAACAAAGTCAAAAAAATTTTGATAACATTTCTGTTACCACTTCAGGCAATGACAACTTTTTCTATATTTCCATAAAGAAAATGCTTAATTATTATATTGCATTTATCCACAAATGTCAATGTTTTTCGCGTTTTTTTTTGGAATTTTTTGGAAATTATGTTCTTGTAGTTGAAAACAGATAAAAAAAAATAGGCTAAGAAAAATCTTAGCCTGTATTTTTTACTTCCTGGCTCTTCCATCTAATGTATCTAAATTATCTAATGCCTTTCCTGTTCCTAATGCAACACAAGATACTGCATCTTCTGCAATCATTACATTTATACCGGTCTCTTCTTGTAGTAGTTTATCTAGACCATCTACTAAACAGCCTCCTCCTGTCATATATATACCTCTATCTACTATGTCCGCTGCAAGTTCAGGTGGGGTTCTTTCTAAAACTGAATGTACCGCTTCTACTATCAGCATTGATGGTTCTACTAATGCCTCCATCATTTCACTTGAGTATATTGTTGCAACTTTTGGCAGTCCTGTCATTAAGTCTCTTCCTTTTACCTCCATTTGCATATCTTGAATTTTGGGATATACACATCCTATGCTTACTTTTAAATCTTCTGCTGTCCTTTCGCCTATCATCATATTGTGTTTTCTTTTTATATATTTTACTATTGCTTCATCAAATTTATCTCCAGCAACTTTAATTGATGTACTTACCACTGAACCTCCTAGTGAAATTACTGCAATATCAGCTGTTCCTCCTCCTATATCCACTACCATATTTCCACATGCCTTTGATATATCTATTCCTGCTCCTATTGCTGCTGCTATTGGTTCTTCTATTAGATAAACTCTCCTTGCTCCGAGCTGTTGTTGCTGCATCTATTACTGCTTTTTTTTCTACCTCTGTAACTTGAGAAGGTATACATATCATAATTCTTGGTGAAAACATTGATTTACCACACGCTCTTGTAATAAAATGTTTAAGCATTTTCTCTGTAACTGTATAATTTGAAATTACTCCATCTTTTAAAGGTCTTGTTGCAACTATGTTTCCTGGTGTTCTTCCAAGCATTCTTCTTGCTTCTGCACCTACTGCTAAGACTTCACCTGTTTGATTGTTTACAGCCACAACTGATGGTTCTCTTAATACAATTCCTTTTCCTTTAACATATGCAATTACTGTTGCTGTTCCCAAATCAATTCCTATATCTTGTCCAAATCCAAACATTATTATCTTCCCTTCTGCTTTATATTACAAATATGTTACAATTATATTACAAAAATACAAAAATATCAACAATTATTTACAAAATCTATGATTTCCTATTACAACTGTTACAGGTCTTGACCATATCCATCCATTTGTAGCAGTATTTGGATTGAAATAATATATTGCTCCATATGTTGGATCCCAACCATTTAAAGCATCTCGAGCTGCTGATATTGCTGTTTGATTAGGAGCTAAATTTATTTGTCCATCTGCCACCACAGAAAAAGCACCTCTTTCATATATTACTCCTGCCACACTATTAGGAAAAGATGGGCTTTTTACTCTATTTAATACAACTGCTGCAACGGCTACCTGACCTGAATAAGGTTCGCCTCTAGCTTCTGCATATACTAGATGGGCTAATAAATTTAAGTCTGAATTTGAAGCTGTTCCTCCTTTATTATTAGTTGCTCCTGTAATTCCCATGGCTGCAAGTGTCTTTGGTCCTGCAATTCCATCGACTGTTAGGCCATTTTTGGATTGAAACCATTTTACTGCTTTTAAAGTTTGTGAACCATAAATTCCATCAACACTTCCATAATAATAACCCCATCTTTTTAGTTTTGTTTGTATTTGCCTTACCTCATTACCTCTTGAACCATACTTTGACAAGGCTTCAACATTGTTTAAATCCTCCCTAATATATACATTATATAAAATAAAAGCTCCTATAGACATAACTAACAAAATTATTGGAATAACTTTTCTTTTTAGCATAAATAAACCACCTTTTGGTATTATTTACACAAAGGGTGGGTTTTATACATTATTCAAATTTCTCTTCTTCAACTTTATCATCTTTTTTTACTAATACAGTAATCTTCTTTTCTGCCTCTTCCAAAATCTCATTACATTTTTTTGATAGGTTAATTCCCTCTTCAAATTTTTTTATAGAATCCTCTAGATTTAAATTTCCACTTTCCAATTCTTGAACTACCTTTTCTAATTGCTCAATATTCTCTTCAAAATTCATATTCCCTTGTATGATATATTTAATAACTTAAATAATCATATACTCCTTTCTTTATTTATTTTTACATTAGTATTTTGTATAATTTAAGATGTGGTAACTGTGGTTCCTTGATTTTCTTTATGATTTTGACTATTTTAAGGAGTATAGTGTCCAACTCATTCCCATTTTTCAGTTATTCCTTTTTCTAAATTTACTAAATACCAAGCTTTTGCATTTGTTGTACTTTTTTCTCTTACACATATTATAAGCTCATCATTTTCGTTTTTTCCATCTTCTGCAAAGTATACTGAATTATCTTCTCCCCAGTCTTTTTTTACTAATTCAATAGCTTTTTCTAAATCTGTTTTTGGCTTTTCCTCTTTATTTTCCTGAGGCGTTTCTACAATATTATTCACATTTGTTTTCTCTTCTACTTTATTGTTTATTTCATTTTTTGTATTATTTTCTAATTTACCTGAAGTAGGTACTGTTGGATTTTCATCTAGTCTTTTTCCAATAAATATACCTAGTCCTATTACTAACACAATTGCAATTGTAAAAATTAATACTCTTTTCATATTTTCCTCCTTTTCTTTGAAGGCTTCGAATGTAAAGCCTTTCTATACAATATTTATTTGTTTTTTATTTGTTTTGTTTTACATTTATTACCTTTGCTTCTATATGTCCATCTTCTAATCTTATTCTTATTTCATCATTTTCTTTAACTTCTTTTATACTTTTTATAACTTTTTCATTATGTTCTGTTACACTATATCCTCTTGTTAGTGTTTTTAAAGGGCTTAAAGTATCTAATCTTGTAAAATAGTTTCCTGCTTTACTTTTGCTTTCTGCAAGTTTTTTTTGTATTTCACTTTCTAATACCTTTATTTTACTATCTATGTATACATATTTTTCATTTATCTTTTGCATTGGTTGTTTAAATATTCGTGAGCTTATTACTTTTTCATATCTTAGCTTTATTACTTCTACTTTTTTATTTAATGCTTGTTTGCATCTTTGCTGATATGCCTCTATTTTTTTTTGCATTTCATATACATCTGTTTGTGCAAGTTCTGCTGCTGCAGATGGTGTTGGTGCTCTTAAATCGGCCACAAAGTCTGCTATCGTAAAATCAGTTTCATGTCCTATTGCTGATATTATTGGTATTTGAGATTCGTATATTGCCCTTGCAACAATTTCTTCATTAAATGGCCACAAATCTTCTATTGAGCCTCCTCCTCTTGCTAAAATTATTACATCTGAAATGTTTTTTTCATTCATAAACCTAATAGCTTCTACTATTTTTGTTTCTGAACCTTTGCCTTGTACTGGTATTGGATATAGTTTTATGTTTACATTTGGATTTCTTCTTGTTGATACATTTATTATATCTCTAATTACAGCTCCTGTAAGGGAGGTAAGGACTCCAATTGTTTTAGGCATTAATGGTATTTTCTTTTTGTGAGACTCATTAAATAATCCTTCTTCTTCTAATTTATTTTTTAACCTTTCGTATTCTCTATATAAATCTCCTACACCATCCTCCTCCATTGCTTTGCAATATATTTGGTATGAACCACCTGCCTCATATACAGCAACTGTGCCAAATACAAATACCTTCATTCCATCTTTAGGTATGAAATTTAAAGTAGTTGTTGATGATTTAAACATAACACATTTTATTAAAGACTTTTCATCCTTTAATGTAAAATACATATGTCCAGTATAGTGATGTTTAAAATTTGAAATTTCACCCTTCACATATACATAATTTAAATATTCATCCCCATCTACTTTATCTTTTATATATTTATTTAATTCGCTTACAGTTATTGCTACTGGTCTCATAGGTTCTCCTTAACAACATTTGCCAAAACTCCATTTATAAAATTCGCTGAATTATCTTCACCATATGTTTTTGCAAGTTCAATAATTTCATTTATGGCTACTTTATATGGTACTCCAGCATATAGCATTTCATATATAGATAGTTTTAATAATGCTATGTTTATTTTTGAAATTCTTTCTAACTTCCATTCTGGTTTTAATTTGCTTGATATTGTTTCTTCTATGTTTTGCTCATTTGCCTTCACACCTTTTACTGTTCTTCTTATATATTTTTTTGCATTCTTATCCTCAATATTATTATTTTCTAAAAATATTTCTATGCTTTCTTCATTAAATTTTTTTTGTATTTCTAGTTCATATATTAGCATAAAGGCATATTCTCTCATTTTTGATATATTCATTTTCTAATCCTTTCACTTAAGCCTTTAGGTATTTTACCATCTATCTACTAGCCTTCTTATCCCTTCTTTAACCTTTTCTTTGTTTTGTTGAACATAATTACCAGCTAAGATACCTGCGGTTATTATTACACATCCTATTAAAAATTCATGTATTCTAAATATTAGAAGTACGATAGCTATTAGTCCGCCAATTATTGCTCCCTTATATCTAATAATAAAATCCTTAAAATGTTCCATAGTCATCCTCCTTACTCAAAGGGTCAGAATTAATAGTGACCCATATTTTACTCTTTAACTTCCTTTCTTGCTGTATAATTCTTTATTCTAACATTTACATCTTTAACTTCTAAGTCTAATGATTTTTTAATTGTTTCTTTTATATCTTTTTGCAAGCTTATTGTTAACTCTTTAATTATTGCATCTGGATATACAAATAATGTTATAAAAATACTTACATTGTTTTCATTATCTAATTCTACCTTTGTCATAACATTTTGCGCTGTTTCATAATTTTTTACAACTGCATTACATAAACTTTCTATTGTATCTCTTGATACTAATAATTTACCATTGTCATTTTCTAATAATATTCCTTCTTTGCCACTGCTTGTACTTTTTGAATCAGAATTTAAAAAGATACACTTTATAGCTAATAATATTAATACTATTGATACTACTAATGTTATTCTTGAAGCAAGTTCTCCTGTTATTATATTTTCAACTGCCTGTACTATTAATTCTAATTCTAACCATCCTGATATTGCTAAAATTAAAGCTAATCCTTCTAATAATATTAATGTAGCAAATGCTACTAATCCAACTTTATCTAAAAACTTCATATGTTACCATATCCTTTCTTTTTTTACTTGGGTCGCAAAAGTTGCGACCCTTATATGTTTATTCTTGTGTCTCTTCAACTTCTTCATTTTTCTCATCTTTTCTTTTTTCTGCAATGTTTATCCCTTGTATATGAATATTTACGTTTGAAACTTTTAATCCTGTCATTGTTTCAACTGCTTTTTTTACTCTGTTTTGAATTTCAAAAGCTACATCAGGAATTCTAACTCCATATTCTACTATAATGTTCACATCTATCTTTGTATCTTTCTCTCCAACTTCAACTTTTATTCCCTTGGTTAAACTTTTTTTTCCAAAGATTTCCGTTATTCCACCTGCCATTGCATAAACTCCTGGAACTTCTGAAACTGCAATACCTGCAATTGATGCAACTACGTCATTTGAGATCTTTATACTTTCATCATTTTCAGATATTATTTCTTCACTGCCTTCTGTACTTAAGTTATTTTCTTCTTCCTCCACTTTCGTACCTCCTTTGATTTGAAAAATTGATATACTTTATCTATACAAGTATATCAATTTATCTTGAATTTTACAACTATTTTTTGGAATTTTTTTTATATTTTTAGTTACCATTTAAGACTTACTACTAAAAAATTCGCCCAACGCAGGAGTTTTATATTTAGAATAAATTGAGGATCCCCGAAAAAACATCGTAGGTGACTATTTTTATGTTCTTAATTCTGCTCCTAATGTTATTTGTAATTCCTTGGTTATGACTTCCATTGTGTTTTTTATTTCATCATCTGTTAAAGTTCTATCTTGTGCTCTAAAAATTAGTTCATATGCTACACTTTTTTTGTTTTCTCCTAGTTTGTCGCTTCTATATATATCAAATAGTTTGGCTCTTTCTAGGATGTTTTTTGCTTTCTTAGATATGATATTTTCTATTTGTCCTACTTCAATATCTTCATCAACTACTATTGCTATATCTCTTTCTACTGCTGGATATTTTGGTATTGGAGTATATTTTTTATTTGATTTTCCATATTTTGCAAATTTCTCTAAATCTAATACTGCATAATATACCTTTTCATTAATTCCATAGTTTTCTAAAACTTCTGGATGAACTTCTCCAAAACTTGCTATACTGTCTTTTCCTATTAGTATTTTTGCACTTTTCCCTGGATGTAAGTTTAAAGCATTTTCTCTCTCAATTTGATACCTTGCTATATTTGAAACCTGTAATATGTTTTCAATTATTCCTTTAACTATATAGAAATCTGCATTTTTTCCATATATTGCAAATGCAATTTGCTCTGTTTCTACTGGTAGTTCGTTTTGTTTAATGTTGTTTTTTTCATCTACATAGGTTTTACCTATTTCAAATAATGCTACATCTTTGTTCTTTTTGTTGTAGTTTGTTGCTATAGATTGCATTACTGTTGGCATCATTGATGTTCTCATTAAAGAATATTCCTCTCCTAATGGATTCTTTATTTTAATTGTATTTTTGCTATCCAATTTGCATTTTTCAAAATCTTTTTGTCCGATGAAACTAAATGCATACATCTCTGAAAAACCTTTTTCTACAAGTAAATCTTTTATTTTGTCTTGTAATTTTTGTAGCTTCGTTTTTGAGCCTACTGTACTTTCTGCATTTATTAATGTACTATTTAATTTGTTGTATCCATATATTCTTATTATTTCTTCTGCGATGTCAGCTGTCATATTTAAATCTGTTCTAAAATATGGTATTTCTAATTTATCTCCTTGAACCTTTATTCCTAGTTTTGTTAATATATCTATCATTTTTTCTTTAGATATGTTCATTCCTAGTAAAGCATTTACCCTTTCTGGTTCAAATGGAATTATTTTTTGTTTTTCTTTTTCTGGATATATATCTATCTTTGCATCTACTGCTTTTCCTGCACCAATTTGTTCTGCAAGTTCTACTGCTCTGTTTATTGCGCGTAATGCTATTTCTGGTGATAATCCTTTTTCAAAACGGCTTGAGCTTTCTGTTCTTAATCCTAATTTTTTAGCTGTTAAACGAACAGAACCTCTATTAAATGTTGCAGCTTCAAATACTACCGCTTTTGTATCTTCTGTAATTCCAGAATTTAATCCACCCATTACACCTGCAACAGCTACTGGTCTTTCTTCATCTGCTATTACTAGATTATCTGCACTTAGAGTTCTTTCTATTTCATCTAGTGTTGTAATTTTTTCATTTTCTTTAGCACGTCTTACTACTATATGTTTTCCTGCAACACTTTCTATATCAAATGCATGCATAGGTTCTCCAATTTCAAGCATTACATAGTTTGTTATATCCACTATGTTGTTAATTGCTCTTACACCACATGCGTTTAGTCTCCTTTTCATCCAGTCTGGTGATGGTGCAATTTTTACATCTTTAATAATTCTTGCTATGTATCTGTAGCATAAGTCTTCTGCTTGAACATCAACTTTTAAACCTTCAATTTCATTTACTGTTTTTACTTCTTTTTCTAATCCTCTATGTGGATTTTTGAAATTTTCATTTAAAGCTATTGCAGTTTCACGTCCTAACCCTTCTATTGAGAAACAGTCTGGTCTATTTGATGTAATTTCAAAGTCTAGGATATCTTCTCTTAAATTTAATACATCAACAATATCTTTCCCCAAGAATTTTTCATATTCTTTTGGAAGTATCATTATTCCATGTTCAATTTGATCTGGATAATCTGCTAATTCTAAGCCTAATTCTGTAACAGAACACATCATTCCACAGGAATCTACACCTCTTAACTTTCCAGTTTTTATCTTAACACCACCTGGAAGTTCTGAACCATCTTTTGCAATTGGCACTATATCTCCAACCTTTACATTATCAGCACCTGTTACAATTTGAAGTACTTCTGTTTCAACATTAACCTTTGTAACTATTAGTTTGTCCGCATCTGGATGTTTTGTTATTTCTAATATTTTACCTACAACAACATTTTTTATATTATTTCCTCTTTGTTCAATTGTTTCAACCTTTGAACCTGTCATTGTTAATCTATCTGCTAATGTTTTTATATCTACATTAACATCTGTATATTCTCTTAACCATTCTACACTAGTTTTCATTTTTATTTTTCCTTTCTAACACTCTCTATTTTTATATAATTTGAAAAAGAAACAAGTATTGCAAGGCAGACAAGCAAAAAAACCGGAAACGTATAAAGATACGTTGAGGATTTTTTAGCGATGTCTAACACAGCAAGACGCCATTTGTTTTTTAAATTTAAAATTGTTTTAAAAATCTAACATCATTCTCATAGAGAAGTCTCATATCATCTATTCCATATTTTGCCATTGCAATTCTTTCTGCTCCAAATCCAAAGGCAAATCCTGAATATATGTTAGGGTCTATTCCACAATTTTGTAATACTGTTGGATGAACCATTCCACATCCTAAAAGTTCTATCCATCCTTCATTTTTACATACTCTACATCCTTTTCCTGTACATACAAAGCATGATACATCTACTTCTGCACTTGGTTCTGTGTATGGGAAGTGATGTGGTCTAAACCTAATTTCTGTATGTTCTCCTAAGCATCTTTTTGCAAACGTTTCAAGTGTTCCTCTTAGGTCTGACATTGTTATTCCCTTGTCTACAACTAATCCTTCTATTTGGTGGAACACTGGTGAATGTGTTGGGTCAACACTATCTGATCTATAAACTGCTCCTGGGCAAATTATTTTAATTGGTGGTTTTTGTTTTTCCATTACACGTATTTGTACTGATGAAGTTTGTGATCTTAATACTACATTATCATTTATATAAAATGTATCTTGTAAATCTCTTGCTGGGTGGTCTATTGGTGTGTTTAATTGGTCAAACACATAATATGTTTTTTCTATATCTGGCCCACTTGCTATTTCATATCCTAATCCTAGAAAGATATCTTTAATGTTATCAATTACACCTGTTATTGGATGGACTGAACCAATATCTGTTTTTTTACTTGGCATTGTGATATCTATTTTTTCTTTGTTTAATCTTTCATTCATAGCTTTTTCTTTTAATTCTTTTTCTTTTAATTCTATTTTAGCTTCTATCTCATCTCTAGCTTCATTTACAAATGTTCCAATAACTGGTCTTTCTTCTGGTGGAAGTATTCCCATACCTCTTAAAACTGCAGTTAACTCACCTTTTTTGCCTAAGAACTTAACTCTTACATCATTTAAATTCTGTAAACTTTCAGCTTTTTCAATTTCATTTTTTGCATTTTCTTTGATTTTTAAAATTTGGTCTTTCATCTAATTCACTCTCCATTTTTACATATTATATAGAATATCACATTTTTGCTTATTTTACAATATTTTCCTAACTTTTTTGTTTGTTTTTTTACTCTCCATATAATATTACTTTTGTTCCATTGGTTATTTTTATTCCTGCCTTTGGCACCTGGTCTGTTATTATGGTTTCTGCCTCTAGTATGCTGTTTGTTTCTATTCCTGCTTCTTTTAGAAGTTTCTTTGCTTCATAATACGTTATTCCTGTTACATTTGGCATTTCTACTATTTCTTTTATTTCCTTATCTTCTCTTGATATTTCCATATATGGTAATACTTCTCCTAAAATTTGACCTGCTACTGGTGCTGCTACACCACCTCCTTGGTGTCCTCCCTGTCCTGTCGGGTTGTATAAAATTACTACAATTACTACCTCTGGATCTTTTACATCTGCCACTCCTACAAATGACGCTATACGTTTTCCTGTGTTTACCCCATCTTCTGATGTTCCTGTTTTTCCTCCTATATTGTAGCCCTCAACCTTTGCATTTTTTCCTGTTCCTTCATCTACAACTGATTGCATCATATTAAGTATTTTATCAGCGTTTTCTTTTGATATTACTTGTTCTCCCTGTTTTATTGCTATTTGCTTTATTTCTCCTTTTTTTGTATCTATTATTGATTTTACAAGTCTTGGATTTACTGCTTTTCCTCCATTTGCAATTGTTCCAACTATTTTTGTCATATGCAAAGGTGTTATTTCAAATCTTTGCCCAAAGGAAATTGTTGCAAGTTCTACTGGTCCTACTTTTTCTTCTTTTAAAAATATGCTGTTTGCTTCGCCTGGCAAATCTATTCCAGTTCTTGTTAAAAGTCCAAATTTTTCTAAATAGCTGTAATATGTATGTATTCCCAATTTTTGTCCTATTCCAATAAATACTGGGTTACATGAATTCATTAGTGCTTGCCTTAGACTTTGTGAACCGTGTGGTCTATAATATCTCCAGCATTTTATTCTTGCTCCTGCTATTGTAATTGAGCCTGAGCAGTGAAATTCTCCTGCTCTATCTGTGTCTGTTATTCCTTCTTGTAAAGCTGCTGATGAGGTTACCAATTTAAATGTTGAACCTGGTTCATATGTATCTGATATTGCTTTATTTCTCCACATTTGTAACAGATAATTACTTTTTTCTCCTCCACTTAATGTATCCCAAACTGATTTTAATTCCTCATTGTTTATTTCATAAGGTGAGTTCAAATCATAATTTGGATATGTTGCCATTGCAAGTATGTCACCTGTTTTGGGATTCATTATTATAACATTTCCTCCATCTGTGCAAGCATTGTCTATGCAGGCCTGTTTTAGGTACTTTTCCGCTATTGATTGTATTGTCATATCAATTGTTAAAATAATATCGTCTCCATCTTCTGCTGCTATATAATCTTCTCCTTCAACCCCCATATCTGTTCCTGTCGCATCTGTAAGTTTTAAAATTTTTCCCTGCTTTCCACTCAAAATATCATCATAGTAACTTTCTAAGCCTTCAAGTCCTTGATTATCACTTCCTGTAAAGCCTATAATATTTGAAGCTAATGTGCTATATGGGTAATATCTTTTAGTATCTTCATCAATATTTATGCCTGTTGTTATATTGTTTTCAGCTAACCAAATTCTAAGTTTATCTGTTTTCTCCTTATCCACTTTCTTTACAATTATTTCTATTGATGTTTTTTTGCTTACTTTTTTTAGTGTTTTTTCATAGTCTAAATCAAATATTTCCGACAATGCTCTTGCAACTTTTTGTTTATTGTTTGCTGATATGTTTGTTGGATTTACTGAAACTGTTTCTGTGCTAGCACTTACTGCGAGTTCAATTTTTCCATTTCTATCTAAGATTCTACCTCGTTTTGGATTAATAGTTCTATTTAATGTTTGTTGACTATATGCCATTGCTTGAAGTTCTTCTCCTTGTACAAATTGTATAAAACCTATTCTTATGATTAATGCTATTTGTACTAAAAATATAATAAATAACATATTTCTTAATTTTCTTTTTCTTCCTACATCTGATATCCACATAAAAAAACACCTCTTTTGATTTTATGTAAAAAGAAGTGTTTGTATGATTTTATTATTTGAATAATTGTGTTATATAATCTGCTATTGTTTTAAATAAGCTATTATTTTCTTCTATTACTACTTGCTCTGATGCAACCTCTATGTAGTCTGTTTTTGGGAGTGTTACAAATTCTGTTTGCTTATTTGTTAATTTTTGCATTCCTAATAAATTCCTTGCTTGTTGTTCTAAATTGGTTAAATTTAAGTTACTTTCTATTGATACTTCAAGTTGAGAGTTTTCTTTTTCTATTGCTGCAAGTTCTGATTTTAAGGTTTGTACTTTTTCAAAATTCTCATCAATTTTTGCATTTCTAAAGCTTATTGCAAAAAGCAATCCAAATGCTACTATTAAGTACATTACAATTTTTGCCTTAAGTTTTAATTCCTCTTTTTGCTTCTTTACTGTATTTTCTTTATTTTGTTTTTTGGTCTGAGTTATTTTTTTATTTGGTGCATAATATGGCTCAAGTTTTCTTGGGCTTGTTTCATATTCATATCTACTATTATAGCTTCTCGCCATCTTTTGCACCTCCTTAAAATCTAAGTTTTTTACTCTATACCGTTTTTTCAAAAATTCTTAGTTTTGCACTTTTACTTCTGCTATTTTCATCCATTTCTTCCTCTGTTGGTAATATTGGTTTTTTTGTTATTATTTTGCCCTTGCTTTTGTTTCCACATACACAATATGGTAAATCTGGTGGGCATATACATTTTCCAACACTATCAGCATATGCTTCTTTAACTGCTCTGTCTTCTAATGAATGGAAGGTTATAATACACAATCTACCTCCCGCTTTTAATAAATCTATTGCACTTGTTACTGTATTGTACAATGGTTCTATTTCATTATTTACTTCTATGCGTATTGCTTGAAAGGTTCTTTTAGCTGGGTGTCCCTGAATTTGTTTTGGAACACATTTTTCTATTATTTCTACTAGTTCTGTAGTATTTTCTATCCTTTTTATCTTTCTATGTTCACATATTCTTCTTGCAATTTGTCTTGCAAATTTTTCCTCGCTGTATCTATAAATTATATCTGCTAGCTTTTCTTCTGGATAAGTATTTATTACGTCTTCTGCCGTTAGATTTTGTGTTTTATCCATTCTCATATCTAATGGACTATTTTTCATATAACTAAATCCTCTTGTTTCTTCATCTATTTGATATGATGATACACCAAGATCCAAAAGGATTCCATCTACTTTTTCTATATTTAATTTTTCTAAAATCTCTTTTATATTATCATGGTTGTCTTGTACATATATTACATTGTTGAAGTTTTTTAATGTTTCTTTTGCTTTTTTTATTGCTTCTTGGTCTCTATCTATTCCTATTAATTTCCCTGTATTTTCTAGTTTTGTTGCAATTTCAAAGCTATGTCCTGCTCCTCCTAAAGTTCCATCTACGTATATTCCATCTTTTTTAATATTTAATCCTTCTATACATTCATTAAGTAAAACAGGAATGTGTTTAAATTCTCTCATTTACTTTTAACCTCTACCTTTGGTTTATATAGCATCTAAGCAGTTGGCAAGTGTATATACCAACTGCTGTCCATTGTTTATTATTTAAATTTAAATCTTTAGTGTATATAGGTTTACTTTTGTAAATATCACAATTCATTTGTTTTATTAATAATTCTTCTTTTGTTTAATTCATTTCATCTTTAGTTTCTTAAATAAAATAATATGTGTCTTTTCTTTTTATCTTTTGTTTTTTTAATCTTTTGTTTTTTAATATTTCATCTTTAGCTCTTTATATAAACTTTTGCAAGTTATATACCTAAGTCTAAGTTTGCCATTTTTTCAGCAATATCATCTGCTTCATTGTTTTCTTTTTCACTATATTCAAGCCATTTTGATTTGCTCCAAATTTCAATTTTATTTAGCACACCAATTATTACTACCTCTTTTTCTAGTCCTGCAAATTCTCTTAAATTTCCTGCGATTAGGAATCTTCCTTGTTTATCTATTTCGCATTCCATTGCTCCTGCTAGAAAAAATCTCATTAATGCTCTGGCATCTTTGTTTGTAAGTGGAAAGGTTCTTAATTTTTCTTCAAAGTTTTGCCATTCTTTTTGAGAATATCCAAATAAACATCCATCTAACCCTTTAGTGATTACAAATTTTTCGCCAATGTCTTCTTTTAATTTTGCTGGCATTATTAATCTACCTTTTGTATCAATTGAATGTTCATATTCTCCTATTAGCAAGACTTTTCACCTCTCTTTTTGTTCTCCACTTTCTACCACTTTCCTCCACTTCGCTACCATTGTATACTATATTTTTTAAAAATGCAATAGTTTTTTGAAATTTTTTTTAAATTTTTATAAATTTGACAAAACCACTTTAAATATTATATAATTTATTATATATTTTTTTAGTGTCCTTGACCATTTTTGAGGAAGCACACACTTTAATATCATTTAAGGAGGTTTTCAGGATGATTATTTATGACAAGCGGGGAAATGATATTTTAAACGCAGGAGAAACTCGAATTGCCTTTCCAGTTAATACTGAAGGTATGAACGCTTTGGGTTTTTCAGGAATGATCTCACATCAATATTGGCCAGAGCTTGCAAATATTGGTAATTGCAAACTTGGTACTGTTATGGCTAAAAGATGTCCTAATGGTATAACCTTTTATGCATTGGTGTGCTATTCTTGGAAATTTGGATGGTTTAACACCTCTAAGATTATTCAAGAATGCTTCGATGCAATTGAAGGTGATGAGCCAATTGCTAGTATCGCATTTGGAACAAAATTTGATGAAAGGCTGTTTGGCGCACAGTTTCAATTAGTTAAAAAGGGTATGCAACTTTCTAAAAAGGAGATTATTCTTTATTAATTTTTTTAAAAAATAGTGACTAGAATTTCTAGTTACTATTTTTTTTCTGGTCCCGATGGTGGGACTCCTCTTTCAGAGCCGCGTCGCAAAATGGTCCACCGGACCATTTTCCCTCGTTTCATGCAAGCCTTAACTTGCCTGAAACTTCGGTACAGCTCCTTTTCGAGCCCCACTTTTTTAATTCTACAAAAAAAATCCTAGCTTTGCTTGGATTTTTTCTCTGGTCCCGATGGTGGGACTCGAACCCACATGGTTTCCCGCACGATTTTGAGTCGTGTGCGTCTGCCAGTTCCGCCACATCGGGATACAAGGGCACATATGCCCTAATTATGCTTTATACGCATTTTTTGGATTTCTTCTATCTGATTTTCTTCTATCTGATTTTCTCTTATCATCCTCTACTTTTTCTTTTTCTTTTCTTCTGTCCTCTCCTGATCTTCTTTCCTTTTTTCTTCTTTCTTCAAACATTTTTCCATTTGAATCGATTACCATTTTTATCCCCTCCTTATATTTTCTTTACTAGCTCTTTAAATTTGTTTCCTCTTTCTTCAAAGTTTTTAAACATATCAAAACTTGCACTTGCTGGTGAAAATAATACTATTTGATTGGGTTTTGAGTGTTCTTCTGCTCGTTTTACAGCTTGTTCTAAGTTTTCTACTTTATATATTTCTATTGTTTTATTTTGTTCTGCTTGTTCTTTTTTAACAACTCCAAGTATTTTCTCTGCCGTTTGCCCCATTATTATTAGAGTTTTTACTTTATCTACAATCGGTTTTGCTATTGGCTCATAGTCTAAGTGTTTGTCATAGCCACCAGTTATTAGCACTATTTCTTCATCAAAAGAATTTAATCCTGCTATTGTTCTTGTTGGACTTGAAGCAATTGAATCATTATACCATTTGCTTCCATTTATTTCTCGTACAAACTCTAGTCTGTGTTTTACTCCTGCAAAATTAACTATTGCTTTTACTTGAGTTTCAATATCTACTAAATCCTTTGTTGCTGCTATTGCTGCACATATATTTTCTGCATTATGAACTCCTCTTAATTTTGTGTCTCTTAACTTTAAAATATGTCTTCTTAAACCATCTTCTGATATTTTTATCGTTTCATCATTATAAATTACACCATTTTCTAGCTTTTCCTTACTACTAAAGAATGTAACTTTTCCTTTTGCTCGTTTTGCAAAGTTTCTTGTTATTTCATTATCATAATTTAAGATTAATTTATCACTTTCCTTTTGATTTCTGAATATATTAGCTTTTGCCTCTATATACTCTTCATAAGATTTGTGTATATCCAAGTGGTTTGGAGTAACATTTGTTATAACTGCTATATCTGGGCACTTTTTCATTGTCATTAATTGAAAACTACTTAGTTCTAGTACTACAATATCTTCTGGTTGCATTTCATTTATTCTAATAAACAGCGGTGTTCCAATATTCCCACCTAAAAATACTTTGTGACTATTTTTTAAGATTTCGTATATTAATGATGTTGTTGTAGTTTTTCCATCGCTTCCTGTTACTGCAATAATTTTGCAAGGTGAAAGTTCTAATACAAGCTCTATTTCTGAAGTGAGTTTTGCGCCTCTTTTTACTTCTGCTTCAATCTCTGGTAAGTCAGGTCTACATGATGGTGATTTAAAAATTATATCAAAGTCTTTTAGATTTGACAAGTAATTTACTCCAAAATGTTTTTCTATTTTATATTCTTTTATTTTATTTAATATGTCTTTGTCTATTTTTTCTTCTTCTCTTTTATCAAATACTTCTATTTTTGTTCCTAAATTTTGCATATAATCTATAAGAGGGCTGTTACTTACTCCTAAGCCTATTATAGCTATTTTTTTATTTTTTAATTCATTATTAAATTCTTTTAATTTAGTATTTACAAAACTCATTTAAGCTCCTCCAAAATATCTGTAAAAACTTGTATTGCGATTTTCTGTTTCATATTCTCTCTTGTTTTTCCTAATGGTATTATTACCTTGTTTATATATTCATCTTTATCTTTTAGGTATATTGAATAATACACCTTTGGCTCTTTATTAATTGTATTTCCTAGTTCTCCTGTTATTCCTACTCCAATATTGCTGTTTGCAAAATTTGCTACATTTTTTGCCATTTCTTTTGCAGTTTCTGCGCTATATACAGTATACTTTTCTATAACATTTTTGTCAACACCAAACTTAATTTTATATTCATTTGAGTATGTTACAAGACTAATTTTTATAATCTCTGATGCACCAGATACATTTGTAATGCTATTTGCCAAAAGCCCTCCCGTGCAAGATTCCATAAAAGCTATTGTTTTGTTCTGTTTCTTCAATTTTTCAACTATTTTTTCACACATTTCTTTCATATTATTCAAAAATTTCTCCTGTTTGTATTGAGCTTCCTCTTAAAAATTCCTGTACTGACATTCTTTTTGCATTTTCTGCTTGAACCTCTTGTAGAAGTAATATACTATTTTTTGCTTTTACATATAGTCCCTGTTTTATATCTGAGCAAATCACTGCTCCTCCTGCCATATTTTCCAGCTTTGACATATGTTTTTCAAATTCCGGATAAATATTTACAAATTCTTTTAGTTCTAAATTTTCAGCTTTCCATATTTTAATTTTTTTGTCTTTATATGTTGTATATGCTCCCATTATCGGATTTAAACCTCTAATTAAGTTTTTAATTTCTTTAGCTGTTTTGTTTTGCCAATCTATTTTTGCCATTTCTTTGTTTAGCATTGGTGCTAAAGAAAAATTTAATCCCTGTTTTATTCTTTGAGCTGTTCCATTTTCTATCTTTTCAAGCGTTTTTACTAATAGTTTGGCACCTATTTTAGAAAGTCTATTCCATAATTCTCCTGTTGTTTCATTATCTCCTATTTCAATTTCTTGTTTTAGAAGTATATCTCCTGTATCCATACCTGCATCCATAAACATTGTTGTAACTCCTGTTTTTTTATCTCCATTTAATATTGCCCATTGTATAGGAGCTGCTCCTCTATATTTTGGGAGTAATGAGCCATGAACGTTTATTGAACCTAACTTTGGTATATCTAAAATGTCTTGTGGTAAAATTTTTCCATATGCTACAACACAGAATAAGTCAGGATTTAATTTAATTAATTCGTCTTTTATTTCTCTAATTTTCTCTGGTTGAAGTACAGCAATATTCTTTTCTATTGCAAATTCTTTTACTGGGGATGCAATTAGTTTTAGCCCTCTTCCCTTTGGTCTGTCTGGATTTGTTACAACTGATAATATGTTGTAACCTGCATTATATATAGCCTCCAAGGATTCCTTTGCAAAATCTGGTGTTCCCATAAAAATTATATTTAGCATTCTTTCTCTCCTTTATTTTTCTGGTTTTACAATTTCTAATGTTCCGGGAATTATCTTGTCTATGAAAACCTTTCCGTTTAAATGGTCTATTTCGTGGCTTATTGCCTGTGCTAATAGTCCTTTACCTATTATCTCAACTTTTTTGCCATTCTCATCCATTGCTCTAATCTTTATCTTCTCAGGTCTTTCTATCTTTGCAAATTTATTTGGAAAGCTTAGACAACCTTCTTCTACTACTTGTACTCCACTTTGTGAAATAATTTCTGGATTTATTATTACATATATTGGTTTATCTGCTACCTCTTGTATTATAACTATTTGTTTAAGTATTCCAACTTGAACAGCTGCTAATCCAACTCCATCATACTTATGAAGTGTTTCTATCATATCTTGAATTAGTTCTTTTATTTTTTCATCAATCACTTCAACTTTTTTAGATTTTTTTCTTAAAATTTCATCCCCTTCTGTTCTAATTGTTCGAATTGCCATATTCCTTTCTCCCTTCTTTTATGCCATATTATTAGGATTTACATCCACAATAACTCTAGTCTTCTTATATTTTTGCTCATAATATTCTTCTAAAGCTTCATTTATTATATCTATAATTTTATTATTTAATTTGCATTTTGCAATAATTCTCCATCTATACCTATATTTTATCCTATCTATTGGTGCTGGTAATGGTGGCATTATTTGCATTTGTTCTTTCCCATATTTTTCAAGTAATCTATATAAATTTTCTGATGCATTTTTTATTTCTTCTTTATCTGAAGAATTTATTCCAAACATTATTATATCGCAAAATGGTGGATATTTCAATTGTTTTCTAAGTTCAATTTCAGTTTTATAGAACTTTTCATAGTTTTGTTCTTTTGAACATTTTATACAAAAGTTTTCTGGTGAATATGTTTGTATTATTACTTTTCCCGGTAGTGTTTCTCTACCCGCTCTTCCGCGCCACTTGTACTAGTATGTCGAAGGTTCTTTCGTTTGACCTAAAATCTCCCGTATTTAGACTCGCATCTGCTGCTATAACTCCAACTAGTGTTACCTTTGGAAAATGATGTCCTTTTACTACCATTTGTGTTCCTATTAGTATATCTATATTTTCATTTTTAAATTTGTTTAGTATCTGTTCATGTGAATTCTTCTTGCTTACTGTGTCTATATCCATTCTAATTGTACTTGCCTGTGGATACATTTCGTGGATAAGTTCTTCTAATTTTTGAGTTCCACTTCCAAAATGTTTTATGTTTTTACTTTTACATTTTGGGCATATTTTTATATTATTCATCTCATAACCACAATAATGGCACTTTAACTTATCCTCCTTTATATGATAAGTTAGACTAATATTGCATCTTTTACATTTTGCTGTATATCCACAATCTCTACACATTACAAAAGTTGAAAAACCTCTTCTGTTTAAGAATAATATTGTTTGCTTTTTATCTTTTAAATTTTTTTCTATTGCTTCTTTTAGCTTTTCACTTAGTATTGAACGATTTCCGTTTGCTAATTCTTGTCTTAAATCTACAACTTCAATATCTGGCAAGTTAGAATTGTTTGCTCTTTTGGTTAATTTAATAATGTTTTTTGAATTGTAATATGTTAAAACATCTGGTGTTGCACTTCCTAGAACTAATGGAATATCATACTTTTTTGCTAAATATTTTGCAATGTCTTTTGCATTGAATCTAGGTGTCGTATCTGATTTATATGATGTATCATGTTCCTCATCTATTATTATTATTCCCAAATTATCTATTGGAGCAAATATTGCAGATCTTGCACCTATTACAATTTTGCATTTTCCGGTCTTTGATATTTTTCCATTGGTCATTTCTTTCACCTGTTGATAATTTACTGTGTAATACACATATGCAATCTCCAAATCTACTTGCAAACCTATCCACCATTTGTGGTGTAAGAGAAATTTCTGGTACTAATACTATAGCTTTTTTTTTCTTGTTTAACGCGTTTTGAATTAGTTGCAAATATACCTCTGTTTTTCCTGAGCCTGTGACTCCATAAAGTAAGAACTCATTAAATTTACTGTTATCAATTTTATTTAACGCTTGCTTTTGTTCTTCTGTTAGAGGTAAAGGCTTATCTCTTTTAATCTCTCTATCTTTAAATGGGTTTCTTTCAATTTTTTGTTCTATAATTTCTATATATCCATTCTTTTCAAGTGTTTTTAAGACAGTACTTGAAACCTCCATAAGTGTTTCTAAATCCGCCTTATATATTCCGTCATTGTTTTCTAAAAATCTTACAACTTTTATTTGTTTTTCATTTTTTAATTTACCAATTTCTATATCAAGTTCTATCTCATCTTCATCTTTTTTCAAGTATACAAAATTAGCAGTTTTTTCTTTTATTCTTTTTTCTAAATTTGTAGTTTTTTCTCCTGGTGGTAACATCAATTTTATGCACTCTGAAATATTACAAAAATATCTCCTAGCCATAAGTTTAGCGAGTTCAACATTTTCATTGTTAAGTGGAAAATCTTCAATTTTTATAATATCCTTATTTGCAAATTCTGAGGTTTTCCTTAGTCCAATAATAAATCCCTCAGCAAGTGAATTCTTAGCACCAAAAGGTACAAGAACTCTTGCCCCAATTTTTATATCTTTTTCCATATCTTCTGGAACAAGGTAATCAAATATTCTATTTAAATCCTTGGCTAATCTATTAATTATAATTTCTGCTACCATATAAAATCCACCTTTTGTGATATATTTTATCATAAAAAGTGGAGTTTGTATATAATTATTTTTTTATTTAGGTATGTTGTATTTTTTTATTTAAATATGTTGAATAAATATAAGTTTTGCTAACTTGCCTATGTAATGCCTTTTCTATTGCTCTTTTGTATAAATTAAGTTGTGATGTGTATTTTTCTTTTAAATAGTTCTCGTTGTTCTCTGGTACAAAGTCTGTTTTATAGTCTACTAGCACAATTTGTCCTTCTTTTGTTATATAGTAAAGGTCTATTATTCCTTGTACTAATATATTTTCATTTGACTTACTTTTATATAGTTCTTTTACTGGTATGTTTAAGTAGAAGGGTTGCTCTTTATATACTTCTTTTGCATCTGATATTTCTTTAAATAAATCACTATTTGTAAATTTTAATATTTCTTGTTTTGGTACTGCTTGTTTTTGTTTTGTTGTGATTATTTCTTTTTGTTCTAATTCTTCTAGTAACTCATCTATTTTTTTCATTGAGTAGTTTTGCTTAAAGTCTAATTTTTGCATTACTAAGTGTACTGTTGTTCCTATTTCTGCTTTATTTAAAGGTAAATCTCCTTCTAAAAATTTGGGTTTTTTTATTTCTACCTTTGTTGGTTCTTCTGTTTTTTTTGCAATCTTGCTTACAGAGCTTTTGCCTTCTATTTTTGTTTCTTCTATGTTTGGATATTCCCAAGTTAATATTTTATCTATTTCAGGGTTTATTTTTCTTTTTTCTCTTTTTGTTTTTTCATCCTCTTTGTTGCATTTTTCTGTTTCAAATCTTTCATTTTTCTTGTATTCATAAACATTTACTAAGTTCTTCATTTGGCTATCTGATAAATTTACTATTTCTATCCAATCTAAAAATGATTTAGCATTTTGAAGCATTGCTTTTGTTGGTTTTCCTCCATTAGTTTGTAATATTTCTTCTTTATTTTTAATTGATTTTTCTAAGTTTTTATCTATTCCTGTTATAATTAATTTTTCCCTCGCTCTTGTTAATGATACATATAAAAGTCTCATTTCTTCTTCTTTTAGCTCTCGCCTCAATTCACATCTTATTGCTTCTTTTGCTAAAGTATTGTATGTTATTTTTCTTTCATAGTTTATATACTTTGGACCTAGTCCTAGTTCATAATGAATTAGGATGTTATCATTTAAGTCTGTAAGATTAAACCAATTTCCTGTTCCGCATAAGAATACTACTGGAAATTCTAGTCCTTTACTTTTATGTATGCTCATTATTCTTATAACATCTTCATTTTCTCCTATTAACTTTGGTGCACCCATATCGCTACCGCTTTTAGTTACTTTATCTATAAATCTAATAAAATTGTACAGTCCTTTGAAACTGCCTTGTTCATAGTCTTTTGCTTTTTCAAAAAGCATTCTTAAATTTGCTATTTTTATGTTTCCATTTGTCATTAAACTTACATAGTTATAGTATCCGGTTTTTTCATAAATGTACCATATAAGTTCATCTAATTTCAAGTATTCCTCTTTTACTCTAAAGTCCTCTATTAAATCTAGAAACTGATTTATTTTTTCTTTATGCACTTTGCTTGAAAGTATTGTATCATAGAATGATTTATTTCTATCCTCCATCCTTATTTCAATCAGTTCATTATCTGTAAAGTTTCCTATTGGACTTCTTAGAATTGTTACAAGTGCTATATCATTGTCTGGATTGCTTATTATCTTAAGTAAACTCATTATTGTTTGAATTTCTATTGTTTCAAAATAATTTGTTCCTATATCACTAAAAACTGGATAGCCTATATCTGTTAATTCCTTTTCATATATTGGTGCTACTTTAGAAGTTTTTCTAAGTAAAATTACAATATCTTTACATTGTAGTTTTCTATAACCTTGTTTCTTATCAAATATGTAATAACCTTTTTTCATTAATTCCTGTATTCTTTTTGCTACAAATTTTGCTTCTATTTCTGTTTTTTCTAGTACCTCTTCTTGATTCTCTTCACTATTTTCTTCTTCAAATGTTTCTTCTTTATTTCCATCTATTATATGTAATTCTGCCTTTTCTAGTATCTTTTTGTCTGTCTTTGCATAAACCAATCCTTCATTTAAGAACTCATTTTCATTGTACTCTATACTTCCAAAATCTTTGCTCATAATGTTTTTAAATATTACATTTGTGAAATCTAGTATATTTTTTCTGCTTCTAAAATTTGCAAACAACTGAATTTTGTTTTCTTTGTATGTATTGTATTTTTCCAGAAACATCTCTGGTCTTGCTTGTCTAAATTTATATATACTTTGTTTAACATCTCCTACCATAAAGATGTTGTTTCCTTTTGAAACGTGTTTTAAAATTTCCTCTTGTATTGCATTACTGTCTTGATATTCATCTATTGCAACCTCTTCGAACATTTCTTGATATTCCTTTGCAACTTCTGTTGGTATATATTTTCCTTTCTGGTCTTTTTGTACTAATATTTGGAGTGCTAAATGTTCAATGTCGTTAAAGTCTATAATATTTTTTTCTAATTTTGCTTTTTTGTATTTTTCCACAAATTCAAGTACTATTTTTTTTATTTCTTTAAGCATCTCATACATTTCCAAAATATCTGAATTTGCTTGGCAAGATTTATATATGAATATTTTGTTTTTTATTGAAGATGTTGTTGTTATTACTCCCTCTCTCATTTTATCTCTTATATTTTTTGCCGTATCTCTTAATTCTGAGGTAAAGTTCCTTTTTTGTGGCCAATTATTAAATGATAGCTGTTGCATATATTCATATATATCATCCCATTTTTCTAATTCTAAAATTTTCTCTAGTTTATCTATATCTTCTGCAATTTGTATATACCATCTTTCTAGTTCGATTTCTTGTTTTAGTTTTTGGTTTATACTTTTTAGAGAATTTATATAGTCTAGTATTTGTTGTTTTGCTTCTTTAATTATAGTTTGTCCCCATAGTGTGTTTGAAAAATCTTGTTCCATATTAAGGTTAAACTTTTCAACCTGTTCATTTAGCCATTCTTCTGGATATGGCATACTTTGTATATATTTATATATTTTCATTACTATATCTTTTAAATTATCATCACTTCTATAACCACAGTATGCGTCTATTAATTTTTTAAATTTTTCATTTTCTTCTTCATACAAAGTATCAAAAACCTCTTCTAATGTTTCCATTTTTAGTAGTTCGATTTCTGGAGTGCTTGCTAATCTAAAGTTTGGAGATATATTTGTTTTATAAAAGTTGTTTTTTATAACCTCTAAACAAAAAGCGTGTATTGTTGAAATATGTGATTTGTTAAGTAACACAATCTGCCTTTGCAATCTTAAATCATCTGGATTTTCTTCTAATTTTTTATATATTGCATCTAATATACGTTCTCTCATTTCTGTTGCTGCTGCATTCGTAAAGGTAACTACTAATAGCTTGTCTACATCTACATTTTCATTTGTAATTTTATTTATAATTCTTTCAACTAATACTGCTGTTTTTCCACTACCTGCTGCTGCTGCAACTAGTATGTTATCATCTTTTTTATAAATTGCTTTTTCTTGTTCTTTAGTCCAAGCCATATGGATTTCACCTTCACTTTCCATTACATTTTACCATATATAAAAAAATTAGTAAACGTTTTTGTTTACCAATTTTTAGCTTTGTTGCCATCTTACCATTTTTATATCTTTATATTTATCTAGTACATCCATATATTTTTGATATTCCTCTTCCCATAATATATCTGGTACTTTGTCAAAGGCACTAAATACTTTTTCAGCTTCTGTTAAAAATATTATTTGATCTTGACTGCTTAGTCTTTCATATTTTTTTGAGAATCGGTATAGTTTATCTAGCATTTGGTTTGCTTCTATAAAGCTATAGAAGTCTTTTACCTTCATACCTGCTACTTTAATCTGCACATATGCGAACATAATTAATATGAATATTAATATTACTAATATGTATATTATTCCTAATAATAACATTATAGGCTTCCTCTTTTCATTCGCTATTTTTACATATTATAACATAATTGTCCATAATTAGCAATAATTTTATTTTTGTTTGTTTAAATATATAAATTGCAATAATAAGTGTCGCACTTTTT
>ULNH01002675.1_pt1 | contig 37954 bp, 29 predicted proteins | sample 1951871 | NCBI WGS metagenome assembly ULNH01 (sample SAMEA4835572, study PRJEB28245) | human gut metagenome | biome: gut microbiome; material: fecal sample | place: Denmark | collected 2008 | reverse complement strand
ACTAATGGCAGGTTACAGTGTATTTTTAACAGGTGATGCAGGTACAGGCAAAACATACCTTCTGAATATGTTTATTCAGGACCAAAAAGCAAGAAACAGAAATGTAATGGTGTGTGCACCAACAGGTATAGCAGCATTACACATTAATGGAGTAACACTTCATCATCAGTTTAAAGCAGACATAAAGACAAATGTTGATACAAAAACATATGATGAGGTAGTCTATGAGTTAGCTGATGTAGATACACTTATTATAGACGAAATCAGTATATGTAGAATAGATTTATTTGAATATGTTGTAAAATACATATTTGGGGCAAATAGCATTAGGAAACAAAGAAATAAACCCAAAATTCAAGTAGTATTATCTGGAGACTTTTTACAGCTACCACCAGTAATAACTGAAGAAGATAGGAAAATTTTAAATAAATTTTATAATAGGGATATAGCAATGGGATTTGCATTTGAGTCACAGTATTGGAAAATGCTAGACCTCCATATTGTTATATTAACAGAAGTTGTTAGACAAGAAAATAATGAGTTTTTACAAATACTAAATAGGATAAGGCTTGGAGATAAAACAGCAGTAGACTATATAATGCAAAATTGTTCTAAAGTTCCTTTACAAGATGCAGTTAATTTATATGGTAAAAATAACAGTGTTACAGAAAGGAACATTGCAGAATTAAACAATTTACCTACAGAATTATATACACATGAGGCTATAATCACTGGTGCAGCTAAGATTACAGATACAAATGCTGAAATGATACTTCCATTAAAGGTAGGAGCACGTGTAATGACACTAACTAACAAGGAGATGGAAGATGGAAGTCTAATATATGGTAACGGAAGTTTAGGTACTGTTGTATCAATCAATGATGATAGTGTAACAGTTGAGTTTGATGATGGTTTCATTGAGAATATAGAACAATATGAATGGAAAATAGAAGAATACTATGTAGAAAATAGTAATACAACTTCATTTCCTAAACTATGCAAGAGAGAAATAGGTAAAGTAATACAATATCCTTTGAAACTTGCATATGCTATAACAATACATAAGGCTCAAGGTCAAACATACAATGCTGTAAATATAAATCCTTATACATGGGATTGTGGACAATTATATGTAGCATTATCACGTGTAAAAGATATTAAAAACTTATATATTACAAGTGAAATCAATTATGACTATTTAGTGATATCATTAAATGTAATTAAGTTTTATAATGAAATAGTTAAAGAAGCTAATAAAGAATTAGATACAACAGTTGATTTAACTGAAACTAAGAAAAAGATATATGATGATAACGATATGAATACAATATTGAACTTATTAGGTAATAGATAGGAGAGTGCAGATGTTAGCAAGAGCAGTATTCTTTGATATGATTACAGATGGAGATTTATTGTATAACTCTTTTAATGGTGAGAGATGCAATATAGGAATAGTAAAAATAAATGATAACAAAATATCAACAGATGAACTAGCTAAAGTACATCATAATAGCATAGTGATAGTAGATATACCAGAAGAAACAGAAGCATTATACAATATGATAAAATATAAGCATAAGCTATTTGATAAGGACAAAGATACATATGAAATATCAACACCATATATAGAAAAAGCATGGGTATTAAAGGTAGTTGACATAGACAAGAAAGTTTATGATTTCATTTGTTTTGATAAAGATGATAGTTCAATACTCAATAGATATTTTTGTACAAAACATATACTAAATTACCTAAACAAACATGATATGGATTTATATACACCAGATTATATGTATGAACTTTTAAACTGTATAGATGGGTATATTGCAACAACGGATTTTGAAAAGAAAGTACAAAGTAGGTTATCTCATATCATTTGTATATATCTAAGGGACAGACTAAATAAAGGAAAAGAACATAGTACAGAGTATTATAAGTACTTCGAAGATGAAGATACAGACGATGAAATTCATGGCAAGTTATCATCACCTAATATGATTTTACAATATTTAAAAGACATTATATTAGATTATGAAATCAGTATTTTAAATGGGAGTTTATCATGTTTAAAAGTAGACAACAAATAGCATTTGACTGTATGGAACAAGGTAAGAACGTGTTTCTAACAGGAGATGCAGGTACAGGTAAAAGTTATGTAGTTAATAAATTTATAGAGAGCTGTAAGAAAAAAGGTAAGCAGATAGTCATTTGTGCACCTACTGGAGTTGCAGCAATAAACATAGGTGGGGTAACCATACATAGAGTATTCAAGTTACCTATCAGACCATTGATAGAAACAGCAAAATCAATACCTTTAACACTTAAAGATGTTGATATATTTCTTATTGATGAAATTAGTATGGCAAGAATAGATGTGTTTGAATATGTAGCAACTGTATTATTCGTATTAAATAATATTAGGAGACAACAGGGAAAGAAAGATGTACAAGTAATACTTGTGGGAGATTTCTTTCAGTTACCACCTGTAATAACAGATAAAGACAGAGAAGTACTAGAGAAATACAAGTATAAGGATAACTTAGGAAAAGGATTTGCTTTTCAATCAAAGTATTGGGACGCATTTAATTTTGTATGTATACAGCTTAATGAGGTTGTTAGACAAGATGATATTGAGTTTATACAGAGCCTTAATGCTATTAGATACGGCGACTATAGAGGTATAAGATACTTTAATGAAATGAGTAGAACAACTGAAATAAAAGATGCAATACTCATTTGTGGAACAAATAAAGCAGTTAACCAGAAAAATGAAACAGAATATAATAAAATACATAGCAAAGAATTTGTTTATGAAGCAGATATAGATGGTGAAGTAGCTGATTCAGATAAAATAGTACCTGATAAACTAAAACTTAAAGTTGGATGTAGAGTCATGACAGTAATAAACGATTATGCAGGTAAGTATCAGAATGGAACCTTAGCTACAGTAACACACTTAACAGATGATAAGATATTCATAGAAACAGATGCTGGAGAATCAGCAGTAATAGAACCATATACATGGAATATAAATAATTATAACGCAAAAAATACAAAGAATAAGGTAAGAATAAGTCTTGATTGCATAGGAACATTTACACAATATCCTTTGAAACTTGCATATGCAGCTACAGTACATAAGAGTCAAGGACAAACATTTGATAAAGTTAACCTAAATCCATATTGTTGGGATTGTGGTCAGCTTTATGTAGCACTATCACGTGTCAGAACAATAGATGGTTTATACCTTACTCAACCAATACATCCTAGATATTTGATAGCATCTAGTGATGTTAAAAAATTTTATAATAATTTCAATTAAATATTGATTTTTTAAAGAAAATATGATATTATAAATAAGTAATAAGTTTCAATTATATATGAAATTTTGGAGGTTACATAATATGAGCAGTCCTTGCATTTATGACCCATTCTCTCCATGTGAGGGTTGTGGGGATTGTAGAAAAAGTAAGCATGGATTCAAAGATGATGTATCAGAGTGTGCAGAATGTGGTGGCATACTAACACCAGATGATACAGTATATAAATATGATGATAAACACTTTTGCTCACCAGATTGCATAGTTGAATATTTAAAGAGCAATGATAAAGTTGAAGTTATAACTATTGATACAGAGGGAACTACTTGTGAACAATGTGGTGATAAATTTGAGATAGGAGATACTGCTTATAAATTTGAAAATATGTACTTCCATGAAGAAGAATGCTTGACAGAATACATATGTGAAAATTCTGATAGACAAAAATTGTTTACAGCTGAGGACCATGAAGCAGAATACGGAGATATGTTATATCATAGTATGAAAGATGATGGTCTTTTGTAAAATATATTAAAACATAAGGAGATAAGATTAAAATGAAAAAAGTAATTAAATGGACAAACAAAATGAGTAACGAAACAGGATTTGTAAAGAGTGTATCACGAGTAAAAGGTCATTTCATCAATACTTTTGACAAGACCGATGCAAAGATTTACAAGTCTGATAAGCAAATTGAAAATGACTTTAAGATTCTTGAAGAGGTCGGAGAAACACAGAATAATAACTTTGAAGCAGTTGAAGCATAAGTATTAAGCGTCTGCTATATGCAGACACTTACATGTTTAAGTAATGGAAAGTTAAAAGAGGTATATATACAATGAGATATGATTACAATAATGATAGAAGAAGTAAGTACTTATATCATAATATTCCAATGGCAGTAGATGCAGAGGAATGGGATAAAAATAGCGGTAAAGAAGTATTACAATATGCAGTAGGAGCATTGTTATACATGCCTGCAAGCAACACAAAGATTGCACAGAAAATCATTAGTGGAGAATATAGCTTCGTAAAAGCAATGGTGCTTGACCTAGAAGATAGTTTAGGTGATGACCTTGTAGGTTTTGGACAGCGTACTATCAAGAGTACAATCAGAGAACTCGGAGAAGCAGTAGAGAGTGGAAAGATTACAATTAGTGATATTCCTCTTATCTTTATTAGAGTAAGAGAGGCAAAGCATATCACAGATGCTTACAAGATGCTTAAATCAGACATGCAGTACATAACTGGATTTAACATTCCTAAGTTTGATAAGACAACTTGTGATGAATACATTAACACCTTCATCAAAGTTAGGGATGCAGTAAAAAGTGAATGTAATTCAGATTTATACATAATGCCAATCATTGAAAATAAGAATACAATGTACAGACAGCTTCGTATGGACAACCTATTATATATGAATGATGCACTTAGAAAAATCAGTGATAACGTATTAAATATCAGGGTTGGTGGGGCAGACTTCTGTCAGGTTTATGGAATCAGACGTAGTATGAATGATGATATCTACGATATTGGTGTTGTAAGAAGCGTACTTAATGATATTATGAACGTATTTGGAAAGAATTATATCGTCAGTGGTCCAGTTTGGGAATACTTTGAAAACAGTAAGAATCCTGAAGATACAAGATGGTCAGACGGATTGAAAAAAGAGTTATACGCAGACCATTTGAATGGTTTTCTTGGAAAGACAAGCATTCATCCTAGCCAGTTACCTTTTATACATGAAAGTTTGATTCAAACTGTAGTAGATTATGAAGATGCAATGAACATCCTCGGTATGAATACTAATACAACAGGTGTAAAAAAGAGTGCAGGCGGAAACAGAATGAATGAGGCAAAGACACATGTTAACTGGGCACGTAAAACAATAGGTTTAGCAAAGATGTATGGAGTAAAAGAATAGTACGGACAAGCTACTATTTATAATAATTGCAATACTATTATATTATGTAACAATGGAAATATTGGAAGTATTCAACTATTAGGATAGGTAAAACATAATAGATATTGATACACAACCAAAACTACTCATAAGTGATTTATGAGTAGTTTTTATTTTAATAGAGAGGTTACAAATATGGCATCAGAACAAGTTGAAAGACATTTATATAATCTTAGATATGACATATATAAAGAAGCTATATACAGTAAAAAAGGTAATTTAATTAAACCAGAAAAGTTATTGTGGCATAAGACACTAAAGACATGGAACACAGTATTTGCTATCTGTACAGAGAAAATATATAATTACAACAAAAAAATAATAAGTTATATCTTAGAAGATTTTAATGGAAATACAATTAAAGTTGAACCTGGAGAATTGAAACTGGCAATAGCACTTAATAAAATAGACGTTGTAAATCTAAGTTTATTATTTAATGATGAGGGTAATATAGATAAACTGATAGAAATACGTATGTATGAAGTAGAATCTTTTGAAGAACTAAACAAAGTCATTAAAGATATAAATAGATATGAGCATTACGTCATTGGAAATAATAAAATAGGCTATTTTGAAATATGTAACACAACTCTTGTAGATTATAAAGGTTACTGCAATGAAATATGGTTACCTAATGGAAGATACATGTCTACATATTTTTTATCATTTAATGACTATGTGAAAATAGTACATATACCTAATACTTATGAACAGATAGAAATGGGTATGGGATATGGTGCAAAGGTATTAACCGATATATACTTTGATTTTGATGCAGATAAACTTATAAATATATCATTATCAAGTTGTTATAGAGATATGGAACCATATAAAAGATTACAAGACAGTGAAGATATAAAAATTCACGTTCTACATTTTAATTTATCAGCAAAAGATTTCTTTGATATGATGTATAAAAGAAAAGATTTGACTGTTCAATTAAAAATAAGACAATCAAATATAGATAGTAATGACCCATTACAAAAATTTATACTAAAATCAAAAGTATTAGGTACAGATATATTTGAAATAGATTTTACAAATAGAAAACTCGTAGAGGCAAAACTTAAGAGCAATGTAGATATACTAAAACTACCACCTGTAAATAGATTAAAATACAGATGGTTTAACGAAGATGCTTATATAGGGACATTATACTTGCCTGAAACACTAGATTCTGATAAATTATCATTATCAAATATACCTAACAAGGAGTTTAGTAACTATAATCCTTCAACTAGAAACTGGGATAGTAGATTTGAAAAACGTGTGAATAAAGTAGTAATACCTAAAGAGTGTAAAGTAAAATTCATAGTGGGTGGAGCAGATAAACTGGGAATAATATTTGAAACAGCTAATGGAATAGGAACAGCGGATAAAGTAATAGTAAGTACACCTAATAAAGGTATCAGGCTAGCAGTGATAGATATTATAAAGTATCCAAGTATATTATTAAAGAACGGTGGAAAAACACCAGAATGCACAAATGTAATAATTCAGGATGCAAATAAAAATAGGAAGTCAGTCAATAGTGATGTTCTAATAGACAAAGTAATGGAAGGAACTGTACAACTTATAAATGCGGATGTACTTCTTAATAGGACTATAAGAATTAGAGAGTAAATTAAGAATATAATTAATCAATTGTAACTACTATTAAAACTACTTAATAAAGAATATTAGGTAGTTTTAATTAAATTTTAAATGTGCTTTGTGGAATAGGAGGATATACAACATGGATATGTATGTAGTAGGTGTGTATAAAAAGGGTAAAAACATTGCTGGATTTAAGATTCTAGCTATAAATTCAGATAACTCAGTAGAAGTTAGAGATGTATCATATGCTGATACATTAGGTGTTGTTAAGTCTGGTAAAGCAACAATTAAAAATTTAAGAATGGACAATGGAGAACTTAAAGGTGTCAATGGTAGTTTAGATAGATACGGCATTGTTGGTAAGTCACAATCTTTGGTAGTTTTAAAAGAATTACAAGACAATAGTGGTAAAACACAAGGATATTTATGTTCAGACTCTTTAGGTCAGACAAGAAATCTTACAGAACAGCAAGTAATCATGTTTGCAGAGAAATTTGCAATTGCTAATGGTAAAATAGTACCTGGAGAAAATGGAACAAAGCATGTATCAGCAATTGAAGGTACATATGATATAAAGAAACCAATTCAGAAACAACAGAGTAAAACTATACAAACACAGCAACAACCTGTGCAAAATAATAATGTGCAGGGAGTAACAAATAAACCAGCATTACCTAATGATGTTATTGATTTAATAAATAAGGTTAAAGCTAGACCAGAATACACAGGAAGCTTTGCAGAAAGTGTAGTTAAGTCTGTGGAGGAATCTGGAAAATGTTCTTATAGGCAAAAGAATGCTCTAGAGAAAGCATATGATGGTTGGTTAAATCCTAATAAAAATTCTGTAACACCAGAAGTAAAGAACTTAATGGATGAGGCTAAGCAATATAGTAAGTACAAGGGAAGCTTTGCAGAGAATCTAGTAAACTTTATAGAAAAGAATAATAGATGCTCTGAAAAACAGCTTGAATCACTTAAAAAAGAGTGTAAAAGACTCAAAGAAGAGGATGAGAAACTTGCTAAAGAAAAGGCACAGCAAGCAGCTAAACAGCAACAGTCACAGACTGCACAACCTGTACAGCAGACACCTGTACAGCAGACACCTGTACAGCAACCAACAACAGCTCAAACTACATCAAGTACTTCAAGTACAAGTGTAAGTAAGCCTGTTAATAACAATACATCAAAGAAAATAGCACAAATAGACAGAGATAATGAGAGAGAAAGCCGTAAACGAGATGATGATAGCAAAAAAGAAAAGATTGAAATTGCAAGAAAGAGTATGGATGCTAAGCAAAGAAGAGCATTAACTCAAAATATATCATCAAATGGTTTGTTTGACTATTCTTTTACAAAAGATGGTAGAGCATATGTAGAGGGCTTTTCAAAGGATGTAGAAGTTCCTGAAGATTTAGTTATACCTGAAACAGTAGTTAAAGATGGTAAAACATATAAAGTAACTGGTATTACAATAGGAGCATTTCAGACAGAACCTATTGTTACTGTAACAACATCTAAATATATAAATGACATTGGACAAGGTGCATTTAGATTTTGCGAAAAGCTTAAGAGAGCAGATTTATCACAATCAACTCATGCATTAATACCTGCTAGATTATTTGCTGGATGTGAAAATCTAGAAGAAGTATTACCTGGTAATTACGTGCAAAGAGTGCATGAATATGCATTCCTTAACTGTAAGAAACTTAAGAGAATAGCATTCTCAGATGCTTGCACAACATTTGCTAGAAGTGCATTTGAATGGTGTAAAGAACTTGAATCTTGTATAAGTAATGTAAAAACAATTGATTTTGGAGTATTCTACAATTGTTCATTGTTAAAAGAATTTAATTTTAGCAGTGTGCTATCAATAGGACCTCAAGCATTCAGAAGAACAGGATTCAACGAAATAGTATTACCTGGTAACGTAAGAGTAGCAGGCGAAAAAGCTTTTGCTGATTGCTATGCTTTGCAAAAAGTTACGATTGAAGAAGGTGTAGAAGAACTTGGAGCATTCTGCTTTGCAAAATCTGAGTTTGATTCATATGAACTAGGTAATTTAGAGGCAGGTAAAGTTAAGTTAGACGAATTATATGCACCTAAGTCACTTAAATTAGTTGGAGCAGATGCATTTAGAAATGTAGGATTAGTTATTGGCTGGACAGGTTCAGTAGCAGAATCTAAATGTATAAGCTTTAATACTCCATTTAAGAGACTTGATAATATAAACACTGATAATTCAACAAGTACACGTGTAAAAGCTAATATAATTAACTTAAATCCTATATTAACACTTAGAGATAAGATAGATGCACCTGTAGAGGGTAAGAGTAATCCAGAGTTTATTATGGAACAAAAGAAATTAGTTGATATACCTTTTACTAAAGCTCAGTTAGACTTCTTTAAAATGACAGAGTCAACAGGAGAAAAAGAGCCTCATATCTTATTTAAAGCAGCTGTCAACTATTTACAAGATATGTCTGATTTCTTGCAAGCACCACTTAGTAATGGAGTACTTAGACTTCAGAATACTTTCTATGTAATCAATACACCAATATATGATGACGGTTGTAACAAAATTTCAAAAATAACTTATCAGATTATGGATACGCTTGATGATGGTTCATTCATAGTAGTATTTATGAATAATCATTTAAGATACATGACTGATTGCAATATGTATACTAATATAAACATTGATAAAACATTATCTACTGATGATAATATACCAATAGTTACATATTTACACTCTGGAGATATTATAGGTGAACAGTCTACAATTAGTGGGCATGATGGTATAATTAAAGAAGCTGTAGGAAAAGGAGATAACGTAGGTAAGAGATTCTATAATATGATTCGAAGAAACAGCATAGTGGTTTCTACAACAAAGAAGGATAGTTATTTATACGTTCCTTGTGAAGGAGTATACTTAAGCCTACATGATAAGAGAGCAGATAATCTTGAGGGTGAATCAAAGATAGAGGTTGAATGCCAAAGTGTACTTGAGATAGATGAGTATAAGAAATTACTAAGTGAACTTAAGAAAATTAAGAAAAACTTAGGTGGTTCAGAAAAATTCTTTGATAGTTTATCTAGTCTCAGTGCTTCATATGTAGCAAGACGAATTAAAGATATAAACACTATCGAAGATGAAAAAGAGGCACAATTATTCTTAGTAAGTAAGAAATTTAATGAGATAGTTGACTCAGCAGGCATAGCACCAAATCCTAACTTACTAACATATGAATTATTTAATGAGCTTTCACATTCTTATTGGATGATTAGTAAAGATGAAGATTGGTTACAGCAAACTGGTAAGAAATCACTTAATAGAACAGCTGAATACCATATTGGAAAATATAAACTAACAGAGTATAAGAGTAATCAGATAGTTAAGTTTAGTAATCCATACATGAATGGATGTAAAGGAGCATATGTATTTACTTTAACATCAGGAAATACATTATTGGGAGTCTATGCAAGTAGGTATAGTATGCATTATATAACTGATAAGCTATATGATTTGACAAACATTAAAAAAGGTGTAGAAATACCAGATGCTATACTTACAAGTGCTGAAAGATTTGATAAGTTGCCTTCTAATTTATTCTATCAATTTTATAATGTATTGTACTCTAAAGGAGGTTGGTCATTCAAGGAGTATTCACAATACAGCTATTCATCACAAAATGTAGCTTTTAATATTTCAATGTATAAGCCTACTGGTGTATTCTATTTAACAATGACAAGACTTGTAGTAGATACAACATCAAAAGATAAAAAGCTTATAGGTGTTAGAACAATGCCTATATTACCTATAGGTAATATGGATAGAGCATTGATGGTTGCTGAAACAACTAATAAAAATGCTAAGAATACTAAATTATATGATGAACTTATGGAATTAGCAGCATATCATGATTATAATGATAACATATTGAGGGTAAGAAGTCAAGAATTAAAAGATTCCATGAACAATACATATGATAAGTATGTAGCAGCTAGAAGATTGATAATAGCAGGAGTAAAAGATGTAGCACAGTATAAAGCCTTAATAGATGACAGAGCAGTTTATATGCTTGGTACAGTGCATCAAGGTGTATTACAAAGAGAACATGCATCTATAGACTATGATTCTGAAGTGGATGACTTTAGTATTGATATGACAGAACCTATTGAAGATATAGACACATCTGACTTAGATTTTGAAGACGAAATATCAGAAGATAATGACATTGATATTGATTTAGATGACGAGGAAGCAGATTTAGAAGATGAAGAATTTGATTTAGATGACGATGAAGAAGAACCTGGTATGTCATTTGAAGAGTTCTTTGAAACAGCCAAGTCAATGGGAATTACAGATGAGGGTCAAGCAAGAATCATGTATATGAATTTCATAAACAATCAGTAATGTATACTTGTTCATTACATTAGAAAATACCTACCATAATTAATTGGTAGGTATTTTTTATTATTCATAAATAGGTTAAAAATTTCAATTTTTACAGAAAAACAGTATTGACAAAAATAAGAATTTCAATTATAATGTATATGTAAGGTTGAAAAGTAAAAAAAACATAAAACATAAGATTCAGTAAAATAGCAAGGGAGGATATTTATGTATCAAATTACACGTGGATATAAGCAGGGTAGAGCAGTATTATATTATGATGTAGTAGACCCTGTAGAAAATAAAACAACTGAAATGGTACCTAAGGACAACATTGTAAAAATGTGTACAGACGGTCAAATTTCAAATGCAAAAATTCAGTGGTGGGAAGGTAAACCTATTGTTCGTTGTGAGAACAAACAACTTCCATTGGTACGTGTGGACGAAAATGGTAATATCATTGGAATTGCTACACAAGCAGTTCGTAGTGGAGAAAGAGTACAGAGGGATTCACAGATAGGTACTCAGAGAAGCACTAGAGAGGCAGTAATTTCTGTAGCTGATAAGGCAGTAGAAGTAGGTAAAGTATCAACTAGACGACCTAAGCGCAACATTGCATATGGTGGATATGACCCTAAAAACTTACTGGAACAGCAGGATTTATCCAGAACAATTGACTTATCAGGTTTAAGAACTATCGGAGATATGTTTGACTATATCGCTAAGGATTTTAGAGTACAGCAAGTTAAAAAATACAAAGCTGAATTTGGTAAAAAGGTTAAGCTTGATAGAGAATTATCAGGCATTGGAACAGCTCAGCTTAGAGCAATTCAGTATGGAGCAGCAACGTATCTTATGAATATGTTGTATGATGAAATTGCAGAGGTATATATGAAATGGCAATAATTTAAGCAGAGTGTATTCTTGGTGAAACATGCTTCTTTGATAGTAAACAAGCTATGGAAAAAGCTAAGGAATTAAATAGAAAAAAGTAAATACATATATGAAATATCAAGGCACTACATAGTAGTGCCTTTTTTATTGCAATCAAGTTACTAATTATAGTTTTTAATTTATGGAGGATACAATTAATGAAAAAGAATAAAAGACGTAATCAAATAATAGCTGGTGCAATAGCATTTTTGTTAATAGCATCTATGTTAGTCGGAACAGTAATAACTGCTTTTGCAGATGAAGTAAAAATAGTAACATTAGGAGCAGATTTAAGTGATGACCAGAGAACTCTTATACTAAATTATTTTAATGTAAACGAAGAAGAAGTTGAAATAGTCATAGTAAATAATGAAGATGAGCATCATTATTTAGATGGTATAGCAACTCAACAACAGATAGGTAAGCATACTTATAGCTGCACATACATTGAACCAACACATGAGGGTGGTATTCATATTAAAACAGTTAATTTAAACTGGGTAACATGTGAAATGATTAGAAATGCATTGGTAACATCAGGTATAGCTAATTGTAATGTAATATGTGCTGCACCTAAAGAAGTATCTGGTACAGGTGCTCTGACAGGTATATTTAAAGCTTATGAGACAGTTACTGAAGAAAAACTCGATGAAGAGAAAATGGAGTTAGCCTCACAAGAATTAGTTGAGACAATGTCATTATCAGAGGATATAGGACAAGAAGAAGCTACAACATTAATGAGTATATTAAAAGAAGAAGTAATTGTACAAGGACTTTCTTCAACAGAAGAAATCAGTGAATCACTTGAAAATTACATTGCAGAAAATAAAATTGAACTTACAGAAGAACAGAAAGACTCCTTAATTCAATTAATGTTAGACATTTCAAAACAAGATTACAGTGTTGAAAATGTTAAAAATGCATATCAAGATATAAAAGAAACAGTTCAAACAATTAAGGACACAACAGAAAAAACAATGAACTTCTTAGAGAAGGTCTGGAACTGGATTACAACAACTTGGCAAAAGATAACAGGTACATATGACGAAATAATGGCGACAGAAGAAGCACAGGCAGTCAAAGAGCAATTAGGTATATTGGCACAAACTAATGATGATTTACTCGGAGAAAACACAGTAGTAACAATAACTGAAGAACAAAGTTTATTAGATGAGGCTTCAGTTATAGAAGAAGAGGTTACAGAAGAAGAAAAGACAAGTATCATAGATAATATAATTAAATTCTTTAAGGAGTTCTTTGGTGGCGAAGTAGAAGAACAAGATACAGAGATAATTGAAGAAGATACAACTGAGGTAGAAGATGTTATTACTTTTGATAGCATAAAAGAATCTGATACAGAAGAAGATGAACTTGAAATTAATACAGAAGAAACATATGAAGAAAAAGAACCAGAAGAGTTTAAAGTGCTTGACCATGTTAATTGGGATATGCAAAATGAAACAGAAGAGGTTGACACAACAAGTGAAACTCCTACACTTGATGACTTGACTAGATAAAAATTTAAAAAACATCTAAAGCACAGTAGTATACTACTGTGCTTTTTATTGCTATTGTTAACTACCATAAATGATGCACAAAATAGAAGTTACATTGATGTTTTAATAAATTAAAAGATAAAGTGAAAGAGGTACATAAGCATGATATTCAGAATAGTAAACTTTAATAAAGAATTAGACCTATATAGTGTCATAAGTAATGAAGGTGAACAAAAGAATGTAACATCATTTCAAATAGTAAAGGTTATGCTACAGGGATATAAGTTTGATAATGCATATGTGACTAAGAGGGGTTTTGCCATTAATACAGCTAGTGGAATCAGGTATATTCAAGTAATGCTTGATAAGGAAACTCAATTACAACTAATTCATTTTATACAAGAACAAAGAAGATTAGAATTAGAGGCAGAGAGACAGAAAGCAATTCAGCAAGAGCAATTGAGAAAGCAGCAAGAACAAAAGAGACAGGAACAATTAAGAACGGAACAATTAAGAAAACAACAGGAACAAGCTAAAAAGCAGAGTACAGCAAAGATAGAAGAGGCAAGAAACGGTAATAAAGTAACAAAGATTCAAGGTTCAAATACTAGAAGTCAGAAGATTTTATATAGAGGAACACTATATCTTAGTGAGGAATCACTATGTAGAAAATTTAACAGAGATATAAATTTGTTTAGAACACTAAGGAGTAAGGGATACTCAATAGATGAAGCATTAGGAGTTAAACCATTAAGACCTGAAGAAGAGTTGGTATCACCTAAACAAATACAACGTATGCTTGATTCAATGGCAAGGCAGCGTGGAGAACTTTAACAGAAAAGGAGAGCAAACTATTATGATGAAAGTAAGAGCAATTAGAAAATTTCATGATGACAAGGGAATATTAATTGGTTATACAATTCAAGATGAAGCAACTGGTCAGCAGATGAATGTATACAAAGAGCAGCTTAAACAAGCAGTTATAAATAAACAGTGTGAGATAGTTAATATGACCTTAACATCAGATGGAAGACTTATAGGAAAAGCTGCACCAGCACCTAAGAAAAGAGAAACTAATAAATGGGGATGCAACTTATTAGAAGTTTATACTAACGGTAAGCATATCTCAGGTGGACTTGTAGACCAGACAGAGAACTATAAAATGCAAGGTAAAATACCTAAAGGATTAAAGGGATTGCAACTTGGATATGGTTTTGAGCCTGGTACTGATATTAATAGTCGAATTAAAAATGGAACTTATGACAATGTAAGAATTATAGATGGCAAGCCAAGCATGGAAGGAACCAAAAGAAAATCATTTAAAACAGTTAAACCTAAGTTAATGAAAATGTTGGCTGATAATGAAGTCAAGACAACATATTCAGTATCAAAAGGTGATGATAAATACGAATACAGAATTGTTATAGACAATTATGATGGTATTGATAACGATGAAGCAATTCAGGTTATTCTATGTTTGATAGAAGATGCAGTAATTACAGCAAAATTGAAACCACTGTATATTGATGAAGATTCAGTATTTGTTCAATGTATGACAGGTATAAATGATGTAAGAAAAGCATTAAAAGATATTAGGTTATAACAAGAGGTTAAATAATAAATAGTAAGGGTGGCTTATGAAATATTTAAGTCACCCTTATTTTATGCTTAAATCTATTATGTAAAACTTTTTTATATATTTAAAAGAATTTTAATAAAAAGTGAGGCTTAATTATGGTAAAGGTAGTATACTTTAATCAGTGGTTCAGCTCAATTGCATGGGTAATTGAGGACTTAAAGAAAAGAAATAAAAATCAGATAAAAATAATAGCATCATCTAGAAATGCAAATCATGTTTATAAAGACTACGTAGATGAGTTTATTGTAGAAGATTGGATAGAAACAAAAGACCATAAAGAGTCTATGGATAACTATGTAGATTGGGTACTAAATCTTTGTAAAGAATACAAAGTAGATTATTTCTTTGTTAAGAAACATTCTACTGATATTACTAAGAGAATAAACGATTTTGCATTGTCTGGTACATTTTTAATTACAGAACGATATGAGACATTAAAAGCACTGGAGAGTAAATCAGATGTCTACGAAAAATTAAAAATGGATAGTGCCTTAAAGAAATACATACCTATGTATATAAATAGCAAGCATGGAATGGAACTTATTAGATTGTTGCAAGAACATAAGTATAAAAATGACTTATGCCTTAAATTTGATTCAGATGAAGGTGGAGCAAGTTTCAGGGCAATAGATGATACACCAGTAAGCATTAGTACTTTAAATAGTTTCAGAGTAAACAAACTTACAACAGATGAAGCAATTAGCTTAATCATATCAGCTGATAAAACTGAACGATTAATTATAATGGAAAAACTAGATAGTCCAGAGATAAGCGTAGATTGTTACAGAAGTAAACAAGGCTTTATTGCAATTTGCAGGGCAAAAGAAGAGGGCAGAGTAGAACATATATACTACAATTCTGAAATTTCAGAATTGTGTTGTAAAATTGGTGAGATACTAGGGTTATCATTTCCATACAATGTACAATTCAGATATGAGGCAAACAGTAGTAATGAAAATGGTGAAAAACAGTTAAAGTTACTTGAAGTAAATCCTCGTATGTCAGGTGGGCTATATTATGAGGTCGCTAATGGTTTAAATATAGCAGACATATGTTTAAAAGATTGTATGAATAGAGATAGAGAGTATAACATAGAAGATTTCATAGACTTTGAAGATAAATATGTTACTCATTTAGAGTTAACTGTAAAAATTAATTAGCTTAACAAACATAAAAATCTGTACTATGTTCATAATAGTACAGATTTTTATTTTGAGTATAGGGGGGTATATTATGAATACACAAGACTACCAAAGAAAAATATTTATAACTGCTGTGAAAAGACTACTTGCAAAACAAAAAGTTGGTTTAGACGTATTTACTAGGGGTGGAAAGAGTTACATAGCAATGGATATTATAGAATATATGTTATCCAGAGATGATTGTAAAGGTAAATATGTGCTCATATTGGGACCTAAGACTATCTTGGATAATCTTAGGGATAATGTTATGAGTAAATTTAAGTATAAAAAGAGACTACTCTACTTAAATTATGAAAAGCTTAGTAGACAACTAACTATAACAGAGTTTTTAGATAGTCAAAATATTAAAAAAGATGCTATTGAACTTATTGTTATGGATGAAGCACATAAAGCATTTGGAGAACAATGCAGAAAAACATTCTTAGAGGATATAGACTTCATTAATAGTAAGTATTTGGTAGCAATGACTGCAACTCCATACTCTAATCTAAGTGGTATAAACTCTTTAGATGAACTTGTTGGAGAAAATAATTCAATAAGATATCATTATGATGAAGCTATAAAAGACAAGGTAGCCAGAAAGATAAACTATATTCCAGCTATATTAAGCTATGATACTAATGTATTAGACAAATTAGTAGATATAAGAAAGAATTGTAATGATAATGATTATCTTATTCAATTATTAGATAGATTTGAAAAACTGCATGGTGAACTTACATCAAATGAGTCTAAAGCAATTACTAGTTATATAACAGAGAATATAAACTTAGATTTGAGTAATGGTGCGAGAGTATTTGTGTTCTTTAGCTCAATAGAGAAACTTGAAGCAGGTAAAGAAACAGTAGTATCAGCTATAACACAAGCATATAAAAATTGGGGTAACAAGCCAGTAAAGCATAGGTACATGAACTTTACATCAGCATCTTCAGAGGAGGAGATAGACGAAATAAGAGGGAAGTTGGCGAAGAAACCTCTAAAGAACACAGTGGATATAGTTTGTACTGTGCAAATGGGAGTAATGGGTATACATCCTTCAAATACACATTTCGCTCTTATTATGTCTGCTACAACTTCTTTACCTAAACTTATGCAAATGATGGGTAGAGTGACAAACTTGTATAAGTATGATGATGCAGATACAACAATATTTGACCTCAAGGATTGTTTAAAGGCTATAGGCAGTGTTAGGTATAATGTAACAACTAAAGATTTATTGAATGACTTATTAAATTGTATGTATAGTGATGATGAAGCTGATATAGACAAGTATTCATCTATGGTAAACATTAAGAGTTCTAAAATTACAAATGATTCTTTGGAGCTTCTAGCAAAAATACAGCATATAGCAGATACAGTAAAAGAAGTTGACACAGTGTTAGATTATATATACAATGAATTAAAAGATATAGATGCTAAAAAGAGCGGTAATATATTGGAGTATCTTAAGTCTAAAAGGTTGTATTCATATAAAGATTATGAGAGGCGTAGTATATTAAGAATTGAAGGCATATATAAATCATTGCTAAACATAGCATTTAGTGATAATTATGATAATGATATAAAGAATACAATAAAACAAAAACTAAACACACTTGAGTATAGAATATACATACTAGAAACTTATGATACTGAACAGTGTATGAGAGTAAGGAACTCATATAGGATTTGTAAAGAAACATATGAAACAGGTGTAAAGACTGATAAATTAATTAAGTACGTCATAACACCTATAGTACTAGACGAATCTTTAACTGGTATAAAACGTATAGTAAAAGATTTTGACATTATGAAATTATTTAGTGATGAAGAATTACAAAAGTTAAAGGATAGTGTACTAACAGATAGATACAAAAGAGAAGAGGCTAAAAGAGCAGCTGAGGAAGAGGACAGACGTAGAAAAGAGGCTGAAAGACTAGAGAATGAAAAAAGATATAAAGCACTAAAAGAGGAGGAGATTAAAAAGAAAGAAGAAAGAAAAGCAGCTAGAGAAAAACAGCGTCTATTACGTGAAAAAGAGCATGAAGTTGAAAAGATAAAGGATTCTATACGATATGCAAAACGTATAATTAATGAGGCTGAAAGTAAAATTACTGATATAGAACATAAAATTCATAACTATAATCATAATGCTACTGATATATACTGCAAAATTAAAATTACAATAAACAATAATAGAATAGATTTAGTAAAAATAAATACTAGAAAAATATCCATAGAAAATATGAATCAATACATAAGTACTGTGAAGAAGAATATAGATTTAGTTAAATATTCTACGGAAGAAATAGAAAATACATTGGATAGTATGAGTGAGGAAACAAGTACTACTGATTCCATAAATGCAGCAACTAATGAGATTATACGTGACTTAAGAAATGAATTTAATGCAAATGAAGAAAGTATAAAAGTAATTGAAAAATTCATTAGTATAGCACCAATACATATAAAGAACCTAGATAATATGTATGAGGAAATAAGTAGTATTAAATCTATACATGTAGTAAATAATGATATTATACATGAATTAAGGAATAAATTCAATATAAATAAATATATTTCATTGAAATGTAAGTCTATAGAAGAATTTAATGACTATAAAGATAAATTACAACTTATAATTGGAGAGCCAGTGTTATGTGATAAAGCTAATAAATCATATGATTATAGAGGTACAGCTGAGTACACATATAAAGAGATAATGGAAAAGTATGCTAATACAGACTATATGGTGGCATTGTTTATAACTATATTAAGTAAAACAGTAAAGGAGATTCATTACTCAGGTGGATACACTATAGATACAAGATTAGATAATGGTGATGTATCACAACTTGAATACGCCTTAAAAAGTAGAGTAGGTATAGATAATGGGCTTGAAATAATAAAAAGAGCAGACGAATATAAAAATAGGCATGATGTAAAACTCCTATTAGACATAGCATATGATAATTTTAGTCATTATAACACAGACAGAATGATTGAAGAGTATGCAAATATAGTACAGCAAGATGACATAGTATTAAATTACTTAAATACAATTCTTAATCTTGGAGAACTAGAAACTAATGGGGTTATACGTAAGATTAGAAATAAGAGAGGATTTAGATTTTACCATGAAGTACTCAAAATAGTTAAAGAAGACAGTCCAGTATTAAAAGCAATATATGAGGAAATGGAAAAAGACATAAAGGAAACATTTGGTGTTGCACTTTATTATGCTATAGACCTTAATGATGAAGCAATAGAAAAAGAAATATTTGGCACTAACAAATATGATGAACAAATAAATAAATACGTTCAAGATGGCGAGGAGAAGCTATCTAAAGTTAAAGGTTCTCTTGAAAAATATAATAAGAGAGTTAAGTTAAAGAAAGCCAAAGCTAAGTCTGAGAAGTCTAAATCATAATAAGAATTAAGCATACTAGTTGAGCATTTTAATATAATTTTATGAAAAATATAAAATATATGTTGAAAATTTCAATTATATGTGATATAATATAAAAAAGAGATGAAGAGTAACTAAACAGTATGGTGGTGTGGGTATGCTATGGAATAGCTAATCCACACCATTATATTATAATAACACTACATAAGGAGAGATGAAAGATATTATGAAAACAATGAGAACAATTAAAAATCCAGAAACATACATAAAAGATATTAATGATACACTGGGATATGCTAGTGATATTACAGTGGAACACAGAAGTAATAACCCTAAGAGAGACTTTTTATTCGTAAATAAAAAACAGTGTAAGCATATTCCTTGCAAACCATCAGATATGATTGCAATGTGTAATGCTCTAGCAAATCAGGTAAACAGTAAATTATCAACACGCAAAGACTATAAGAATTTGAAGATTCTCGTAATTGGATTTGCAGAAACAGCTACTGCAATCGGAACAATCGTTGGAGATAATGTAAAGAAGGCAGATTACATTCTTCATACTACAAGAGAAAGTGTTTGTGATAGCAAGGAAGTAATCACATTTGAAGAGACACATAGTCATGCAACAACTCAGAAGTTACTTGTACCAAGAGAAAGTAACTTCAACTTTAACGATTATAATTATATATTATTCGTTGAAGATGAAATAAGCACAGGTAATACAATTCTTAACTTCATTAATGCATTTGAGATGCAACACAACTTAGATGCAGAAGGACATAAGCTAAGAGATATTAAGTACGGAGTAGCAAGTATTTGTAACTGGCAGGATGATTGCATGAGACAGACATTCAAACTTGCAAACATTGATACATTTGCGCTTATCAGAGGTAGTTTGAAAGATGTGGCAATTAAGATGTTTGAAGATGAACCTGTAAGATTAAAATTTACAACAATGTGCTCAGAGAGTGGACAAATTGGAACAGAGTTATACGCAAGTGATAGCATTGGAACATTCTTTGAGAATAGAACTGGTCATAAAGTAAATAGAACTAGCACAGATAAAGAAGTTCAGAAGTTCATTGAAGAAATATATGATAGATATAAAAAATATCAATCTATCAGAGTAATAGGTACAGAGGAATTTATGGAACTACCTATTAGAATTGCAGAATACTTTGAAGATATGGGACATGAGGTAGTTTGTCATGCAACAACTAGAAGTAAAATTGACGTATTGGATTCTTACTTTGATGGTGAGGAAGATGGAATTAAGTCAAGATATCAAGTTCCAAGTGCTTATGATTCTTGTAGAGATACATACATTTACAATATGAAAGAATACTATGATTTAGTGCTACTTGTAACTGATTCTGAAAAACCAGAGTGTATTCAGTCACTACAGAATAGACTCTTAGAAGTATGCAATGGAAAAACTCAATTTATTGCAGTTGTTAAGTTATAATAAACAAGGGAGAATAGAAATATGCAGAATAATTTAGTTAAAACATCTTATAGCAAAGATGATGTGGTAGTGTTATTAAAAGACTTATCATCTGAAATGCACGAGATGAGCACTGAAGAAAGAGAAAAGGCAATCCAGAGTGGTGTTCATTACAGTGAAATGCTACCAGAAGAGAAAGCACCTTCGGAAGAATATGAACATTTGTATAATAAAGCATTGCATGATAAGAAGTATGAAATTGCACTTGGTATTGCACGAGTAGCAGAGATTATGTGGAGTAGACGAGAGCTTAATCAGGCTCCTATCATTGTAAGCTTGGCTCGTGCAGGTATTCCTGTAGGTATCTTAATGAAAAGATACATTAAGCAGAAATATGGAGTAGATTGTCCACATTATGCAATTTCAATTATTAGAGATAAAGGAATTGACATCAATGCAATGGAGTACATCTACAATCAGCATATTAAGGGTGCACAGAATTGTGTAGAAAATATCTTTTTTGTAGATGGTTGGACAGGAAAAGGTGCAATCAAAACACAGCTTGAAGAGGCTGTAAGCAAGATGCAGATTGAATATCCTAAATGGCATCATCTCAGTAGCAACTTATATGTATTAGCAGACCCTGCAAACATTACACCATACTGTGGAACACATGTAGATTACTTATTACCAAGTGCTTGTTTGAACAGTACAGTAAGTGGTTTAACAAGTAGAACAATTCTAAATAGCTTTGTAGATGTTGAAGCAGGCGATTTTCATGGCGCAACATACTTCGAAAAATTTGAGAGTATTGATAAGAGCAATGAGTTTATTGATGTTGTATCATCAGAGTTTATTAACCTCGACTCAGTAGATTGTACACTTAACACACTAGAAAATGGTTGGACAGGAATGGACATTGTGATGGACATTTGCAACTTAATGGGTGTTGAAGATTATAAAAAGGTTAAACCTGGAATTGGGGAAACAACAAGAGTACTTCTTAGACGTGTACCTTGGAAAGTACTAATTAACAAGGATATTAGTGATGATGACCCTGATATCCAGCATATTTTAGTTTTGTGTAGAGAAAAGAATATTCCAACAATGAGATGGGATTTAGGACACTATAAGGTATGTGGTATCATTAAGGAGTTAAGTGCAGATGCATAACAATTCCTTATAAAGTCATGAGAGTTGTTAAAATGACAAAGAAAGATGAAAAAATAACGTTAGGAATAATTATAGGAATAATACTATTGTCATTTATTGCTAATGTAATTATTTGTATCAATATAGGATTTGCAGAATATATAGCAATGCTAGCACGTATTGCAGAAAAGACAAAAATTATTTGTTAGGAGAACTATTATGAAACTTAACAGCTTAAAACAACTTCAGAGAAACCATTTTTTACATATGTATGAAGCTTCTTATACTAATGAAGAAGGTAATGAAAAGAAGTATGAGTTCATTAGTAGAAACCCAGAACTTACAAAAGAACAATTTACATCTAATAAAAGAGTAGATGCAGTAGGTATTGTCGTGCTAAGTCCTGATAAAGAGAAGATATTAGTCTTAAAAGAGTTCAGATTAGCATGTAACAGATGGGTATATAACTTTCCTGGTGGTTTAATAGACGATGGTGAAACCTGTGTAGTAGCAGCTACTAGAGAATTAAAAGAGGAAACTGGTTTAGACTTAGTCAGTGTAATAGATGTAATGCCACCAGCAATTACAGCAGTAGGTATTTCTGATGAATCTGTTTATACAGTAGTGGGTATTGCAGAGGGCAATTTTGCTAAAAGTACATCAGCAGATGAAGAAATTGAACCATTTTGGTTGACTAAGAAAGACGTAATGAATCTTATAAAAGAAGAAGCATACATGAGTCTTAGAACACAATCCTTGTTATGGATGTGGGCATATGGAAGTTCACTAGGATACACTGAGGATAAAGATACTGATAGCATTAAGAACTTTGACTCATACAATGATGAAATGAGAAAGTCAATGAAAGATAAGCTATTTTTCGTTGATAAAATAAATGTTGAATCATTGGTGGATTATGGTTGTGCAGATGGTACATTACTAAGTATGCTTAGTGAAATAAATAGTTCAATAAAACTTCATGGTATTGACATGAGCTCAGAAATGGTACGTAGAGCACAGGAGAAATTGCCTTCAGCAAGTTTTAATGTGAGCATTAGACCATATGTAAACAGCACCTTTGATTATGGAAATTCAGCACTTAATCTTAGTAGTGTTATTCATGAGGTTTATAGTTACTCAACTAAAGAACAGATAGATACATTTTGGGAAACAGTAAAGAACTCTGGGTATAAGTATATTATAATCAGAGATATGATTTCAGACTTAACAGATGAAGCATCCGATATTAATGATGTAACACTTGTAAGAAATAATAAAGCATATGCTGATAAACTAAAAGAATTTGAGGAAATTTGGGGTTCAATAGACATTAGAAGAAATCTCATTCATTTCTTGATGAAATACAGATATACACCAAACTGGACAAGAGAAGTAAGAGAGAATTATATTCCCATGTCATCAGATAGCATTGTGAGTATATTATCATCAACATACGATATTGAATATGAGGAGAAATTCACACTTCCATTCCTACATGATAAAGTTATGAGTGACTTTGGACTTGATATCAAAGATGCAACGCACATTAAACTTGTGTTTAAAATTAAGTCATAGTAACAAAAGTTATACTTCTATATAAAGCATTTCAATATTATAGGAAATAAATTTAATAAATGAGATAACAGAATTTAACAAGTAGGTGGGCGTAAGACATGATTAAACCAAATGATTTAACAAATATGGAAATTGAGAATACCAATTTTGAAGAGTTGGAAGCTAAGATTGATGATGGAATCAAGAGATTTCATGGTTGGTATCCATGGGAAGAAGCTCTTATTGAAGGTGAATATCCACTTGAAGTAAGAAATATAATAGCAAAGAAATATAAGGAAAACGGTTGGAATTTTGTTTATCATCAGACTTCATCTGAAAATAACGAAAGAGCAGGATTAACTTGCTTTAAATTTTCTACTAAGGAACTAGATGATAAATATGTAAAGAATTTTCATAAGGTATAATACATTTAAGAAATGGAGGATTAACAAATGGTAGATTTAAAGAAAAATGAGGAACAGTTAACAAGCGAGGTTATGGGAAAAATTAGCTTATCAAAAGATAAAGTTAATCTTGAGAAACATGTAGTAAACCTTAGTAAAACTGTAGTTGACCTTAGTAAAAAGAATGATGTAGACCTTGGAAGTACAAAGGCTAAAGTCGTTGTAGCTTTAGATTATTCAGGTTCAATGGATAGCTTATACAGAAATGGAACTGTTCAGGATACACTGAATAGACTAGTGCCACTTGGTCTAACATTTGATGATAATGGTTCAATTGACGTATACCTGTTTGAAACAGGATACAGAAAGTTTGATGACTTAACAATTGAAAACTATGAGAACTACATTAAAGAAATTATTGAAAAGTCAGGATACAGCATGGGAGGCACCAACTATGCAGGTGTACTCAAGGATATTATCTTTGGAGGAACACACAAGGAAACTGTTCAGAAGCGTGGATTATTTGGCTTTGGAAAGAAATCAGTAACAAAGGAAGTACAGGGAGATGCAATTGTAAGTGATGACCAGCCAACATTCATTATCTTCATTACAGATGGAGAAAATATGGATGAATACGAAACAACAGATGTAATCAGAAAAGCATCTAAAGAAAACGTATTCATTCAATTCATTGGCATTGGGGATGAAAAGTTTAAGTACTTAAAGAAACTTGATGACCTTGATGGTAGAGAAAGAGATAACACTGGTTTTGTTAAGTTGAAGAAACTTAGAGATGCATCTGATGAAGAGTTATACACAAGTGTGTTAGAGCAGTTTGCAGCTTGGTTAAAAGGCGAGCAGTAATATTAAAGGGAGAGATTGAAAGATGGACAATGTAACAGAAGAAAGAATACCTCTTGGTAGAAAGCTGAGACAGCTAACAGACCAAGCAAAGACAAATAAAGAAGCTCAGGCACTTGTTGATATGCTAAAGGATGCAGCTTCTCGTGGAGAGGACCATCTTTCATTTCCTGACCTTAGAACAGTTGTGCCTAGTATGATTATGAATGAATCACTGTGGGATTGGTTAAGGTCTGAGGAAATTACAGCAGCTGGGCAAGTAAATCAAACAACTGCAGCTTATGAGTACACATTATCTTGGTAGGGAGACATTAATTTTGAAAGTTTTATATGCAACTGATATGGATAGAACAATGATATTTTCTCATAGATTCATTGAGGAGTATCCACCAGTATCACAGTATACATTAACAGAAAAAGTAAATGGTGTTGAAATTAGTTATATGTCAAACAAGGTTAGAAGTAGATTACATGACCTTAACAAAAATAAACATATAACTGTTGTACCTGTGACAACAAGAAGTATAGAGGAATTTGAAAGAATAAACTTAGGTACAAAGACAAGATATGCAATTGTAAGTAATGGTGGTACAATTCTTGAATATGGCAAACCAATGGAAGATTGGGAAAAATACATCAATGATAATATTGATAGATTTGAATTAGCTAATTGTGCAATTGATATGTCTGAAATGTCATCAACAATAAGAGAGTCAAAATTTATTGATAATAAGTATATCTTCAATAAAACTGATAATCCAGCATTATATGATACCGAAATCGCAAGTTTAATTGGAAAATATCCAAACATAAATTTTGTTAGACAGAAAAATAAGATTTATGCAATACCTAAATGTTTTAGTAAAGCAATAGCGCTTAGATGGTTACAAAATAGATTAGGTTGTGATAAAATTGTAGCAAGTGGGGATAGTGAATTAGATTTACCTATGCTAGCTATAGCTGATTATGCAGTTATTCCAGAACATGGAGACTTAATAAAATGTGGATATGTTACTGGAGGAAGAATAGTAAACGGTGGAATAGATAGTCCATTACAAACATTTGATATTGTTGAACAAGTAATTCTTAATAGTAAACAATGAGAATATGTATTAAATCGGAGATGTAAGAGAGCATCTCCGATTTTTTACAATTTAATAAAAGTAGATAACAATTTAATTTTTAATTGTAAAAGTACCAGAAAAATTAAATAGACAGGAGATACTATGAAAACAGCATTTGAAAAATTAGGTAAATGTCACACTTATACATGGTTAATCATCATGTTCGACCTTATGGCATCTTTGATGCTTGGATTCATCAAAAAATTTAATAATATATTCACAATAATTTCAAGAGCAGACATTTACAAATCAATTGAAGAATACATAGGGGATAATATAGTATTCGAGTTTATAGCAAGGTATACAGGAATAGGACTTGGGGTTATATTAATTTTTTACTTAATGATATTATTCTTATACATTATTATAGTATTTGGCGTACCAAACATAATGTACTGTATAAATAAAGCAGTTATAAAAAATTATACAGGAACAGCAACTAATATAGTAGTTTGGTTATTATGTTTCTTATCATTTGTACCTGGTATATGGTGTACAACAAAAATGATTTTATTATTTACATTACTGTTAGGAGTAGATATAATGTTATTACATCTATTAGTATTGTTCTTAACACAAATAGGTATGATAATAGCATATATAATTATAATGATTAAAAGTATAATAAATAAAGGAGACAATGAGTAATGGACGGAATGAATGGAGTAAATAACAATTCGGTAAACGTAAGTAAAACCACAAATCCTGGTGTTAGACCAGTGCAACCAACACCACAGCAAGCACAGGGTACTCAAGGAAATCAAAGAGGACTTTATAGTCAAATAATTGGTACTAGAGAAAACATTAAGTTAATTACTAAAGAAAGTTATCCACAGTATGGTCTTGATGTAGAAATCATTGAGTATCAGAAATTACTAGGTAGTCAAAATGTGTATGGAGCACAAGCTATGTGGTTTATGAACGAGCAAAATATCAAATGCAGACAGATTGGTTTGATTGTTAACAATAATGGTGTTAAGATTGAGTCAGGAGCAATGAGTTACTTCCAAGGACCACTTCAGTGCAGCACTGGTATAAATAGTGCAGGCAAGCTTGTAAGTCAAATGTTCACTGGAAAACTTACTGGAGAAAAAGTAGTAATGCCTGAATATCATGGCTCAGGTATATTAGTACTTGAACCAAGTTTTAAACACTTCTTAACGTTAGAGTTAGGGCCTGGTGAACAGATTATATGTGACAAAGGAATGTTCTTTGCAACATCTGCTTCAGTAACTGTAGAACCTACTTGGGCAGGAACAGCAAGCGGAGCAGTACTCGGTGGAGAGGGAGTATTTCAGCAGTTAATTACAGGTCCTGGAGTTGTAATTCTTGAGAGTCCAGTTCCTATGTGTGAAATTAACAGAATTAGATTAAATAATGACATCTTAAGAGTTGATGGTAACTTCGCATTATTAAGAACTGGCGGAGTACAAATGAGTGTAGAACCTGTATCACAGAGTCTTGTAGGCTCAGCAATGAGTGGAGAAGGACTTGTAAATGTGTTTAGAGGAACAGGAGAAGTTTGGGTAGCACCTACAATTAAGGTTTATGATGCTATTAATGTAGCAAGAAGTCTTGGGGGTAATATAGCAGCTGTAGATATGAATACATCTACAGGTAGAGCAAAGCCTGGTACAAGATAATAAAAAGTACATAAACAAGATTAAAAGAAGGGTGTCATTTAATATGAATGGCACCCTATTTTAATGACTAGTTGATATATGTATGTAGATATTAAAATATTTTGAAAGGAAATGAGAAGATGATTATTACTGTTAATGACAAATTAAGTACATTGTTAAAAAAGAATAAAATCTTGGTTATAGATGATATAAACTCAACCAATAAGGAAGAAGTTTTTGATATTATAGATAACTGTGATTTATATATTGACAGTAAATTTTCTGTTCCTACAAGTAATAACGAGATTATAGGCAAAAGAAGTAGAGTAATAAGCATTATGAATCAGTTGTTTACTGAATTAAATAATGCAATGAATGCAAAAAAGTCACAATTATTTACAACTGATACACAGTTAAGAAATTTTAAAGTCAAGTTATTATATTGGTGTGCAAATGACTTTTCAAGTGTAGTTGAAAAACTTGATAGACAGGAAAATGTAACAATTGTCATTAATCATGAGTTATCAAAACATGAGAAAATTTTTGTAAGAGTATTAGCTGATTGTGGTGCAACAATATTGTTAATCAGCAAAGACTTTGACAATAATACAATTAACAATGAGATAGGTGTATATAACACTGAAGTTAAATCAGAAGTACAAACAGTTAATTTTGGAACAAGTGAAAAAATTGCATATACAAGAGAAGGTAGAGTCAACACACAGATTACATGTGCAAGCAGAAATAGTTTATGTAAATATGACTCCTTGGATTCTGTAGAGCAATCATTATATGATGATAAGAAAATTGTAAAAGTAATTGTAAGTGGTATGAATAATTACATTGATACATGTAATTTTTATGCTAAACTTAATAAAAATTGTATGAGTGACCCTAAGTGGGTATTAGCTAATAATGGATTTCCTAAACCTACATATGAGCAGACTTCAACTATTCCTAGACTTGCAAATGGTAAACACGATTATGTGACACATACAGTTTTACAGTTTTTAAGATTGGGGGATAATGATACAAATAATAAAGTAGCTGAAGTCATTAAAAATATATTTAATCAGGGTGAAAATAAAGAACTATCAGGTCAAATTTTGTATAATAGACTTGTATATATTGTATGTAGTCTTAATACAATATATAGCACAGGAAAGCCTGAGTGCATTGTATTTTATGGTGCAGCAAATAAGAATGATGTATCAATACTTGAAGTATTATCGAGAATAGATGATATATCTGTAGTTGTAGCATGTTCAGATAAGAGTAAAGTAGTAAATATTAGTGGATTAGGCTTATTAGATTTAAGTATATCTAATGACTTATTTCCTATTCCACTTGTAGATAAGAGAGATGGAGCAGCAACTATGGCGGCTCAGGCAGAGAGAAGAGTACAGCAAACATTATTTAGTGGAGATACACTTGGTATGTATAAGCCTGGACAGTTTAGAACCTGTACAGCAATAGACTTTAATACAACTTATGATGAATTAAAGCTATGGTGGAATAAGGAGTTATACTTGAGGCCAGGTTTTGAGGCAAGAGGAAATTTAGCAGTTATTCCTACTATTTTTAGAGTAATCAAGGGGTGTATTGGAGATAAGAACTCATATGTATCAGAAATACAGAAATATTGTTGCGGTAAGACAATACTATGTAAAGACAAGACAGAATTAGGTATGCTATCTGAAGCAGGTATTCATTGCAATATACATAGAGGAACTGATATAAATTGCACTAGATTTGAGGACCAAAAGCCTTTCTTTGAGAATGGAAAGCTTAATAAGGACAGAATAAAGTCTGGGCGTAATTATAGCTACAGTTTCCTTGACATGAACAAACAAGATATGATACTTGATAAAATAGAGGATATACTTGTAAATGATAAAGTTAACAGAAGATTATTCAGAACAGAACAGGAATTTATAGATGCAGTTTTAAATATAGGATTAAACTTACATATGACTATATTACAAAACATTCAATGGTTTGAGTTCTATACATATAATCCCAATTTGGTACTTATTTTAAAAGACCAAAACATGCCTGATATAAATAATATGATACTATTAGCATTATTACAAAATCTTGGGTTTGATATACTTATCTTTGTACCAACAAGTTACTCAAGCATTGAGAGTTTAGTTGGACCTAAGTTTGTATACGACACAAACATAGTAGGTGAAGCAAACTATGAGGTTGATACTGACAGATTACATGTTACAAGTAACATTGAGATAGCTGAAGCAAATACAGAAGAAAAGCCTAAAAGACAGGGATTTTTCAGTAAACTCTTTGGTAAGCAGGTTGAGCATTAAAATATACAATTTTGTATTGTGAGGTAGAAAAATGGATTATAATGCACATATAACGCGCTCAGAGGACCAAGTAAACAATATGGATATTACACAGATATCCAGAATAGACACAGCAAAGTTCTTTGAGAGTGATAATTTAAAAGAGTTAAACAGTCTATTAATTGATATATGTAAGCATATATTTATAGAAGCATATAACAATAATGGTAAAGAAACTGGAGCAGTATTAAATATTGATAAAATTACTTATGAATATGAAACTAGGCTAATGTATAATAAGATTAATTTTAATGACTTAGAAACATTAAATAAGTCAAAAGATTATTCATGTATTACCATTCATACACATAATAATATGAGTATATTTTCAATTCAAGACATTAAAAATTTGTTAGAAGATAATAGAGTAATAACTATTATACTAGTTAATTCGGTAGGAAATATTTATATATTATGTAAGGATGCCAGCAAAGATTATACAGAACTAATTGATTTTTTATATGAACAAATAAATGATTTTATAACACCAGGTGTATATAAAGAGTTAAATAAATACAATCTTAATATAAGGAGGATAACAACATGATACACCAAATAAACATAAAAATACCACCATTAGCATATAAAGATAACAGAACAGATGATGAAATTGAAGAAAGTAATAATAAAATACAGTATCTTGAAAGCTTGGGGGTATATTTTTCATTATACATAGAAAATTTTAAATTTCCTGTACATCCCGATGGTATACATACTTATTTAAAAGATTCACGTAAGGCTAAAGAGTTAGTAGAAGCAGATAAAGAACTACCTCAAGACCTATTAGATAGACTAGCATACTATAAAACAATAATAGACAAAGCATTAAATGAAGAATAAAGGAGATAAGAACAAATGGCAATTCAGAAACCAAATGCAACAACAGTAATTGACGTGAACGAGAACACTGGTGTAATTAATCTTTCAAAAGTTGAAGAGACACGTCAGAAATTTGATTTAGCAACTTCAAAGCAGAAATATGAACTTGAGATTAGAGAAAGTGGTATCATTGACCAGCTGACTAGTCAGATTGATATTACAAACACTACATCCATCATTGAGTTTGGTAAAGAGCCTGCACAGAAGATGGCACAGCTGGCTGACCAGGTACTTTCTAAGTATGATTCAGCTACAATTGATGACACATCTAAACTTGTAACTTCACTTCTTGAAGTAATGAAGAAGATTGATATTGGAGAGATTAAGAGTCTTCAGGAATTATCTGCAACAGCCAAGAAGAGTTTCTTTGACAGATTTAAAGAGTCAGCTCAGGAGAAACTTAATCGCCTTGTAGGAAAGTATAGAACAATTGGTTCAGAAATGGAACAGATTTGTACACAACTTTCTGTTTATGAGCAGCAGATTAAAAATTCTAACTCTGACATTGCTAAGATGTATGATGCAGCTAAAGAAGAATACAAACAGTTAGTAGCTACAATTATGGCAGCTGAGCAGGCTTGTAAAGAGATTGAAGAATACAGAGATGCTAAGCAGAGAGAATTTGAAGAAACTGGAAATCCTGACCTTCAGTTTGAACTGCAGAATGTAAATCAGGCATTAACACTTATGGAACAGCGCACAGCTGACTTGAGAGGTTCAGAGGCAGTAGCACTTCAGAGTATTCCTACTTTTAAGATACAGGAAATGACAAATGCTAATCTTGCTAGAAAGATTAACAGTGCATTTATTGTTACAGTTCCAGCATTCAAGACAGCACTTGTAAATAGTGTTATTGCAAAACAGCAGTCTATTCAGGCACAAGGTTTAGCAGCACTTGACGAAGCAACATCAGTTCTTGTACGTAAGAATGCAGAAAATGCAGTTAGTCAGTTACAAATGTCTCAGAGATTAGCTAATACTAGTGCAGTAAAGGCTGACGATATTGAATATGCATGGAACACTATTATGTCTGGTATTCAGCAGTACAAAGAAATGGAAAAGCAGTACAGTGAGATTCGTAAAGATGAGGCTAAAAGAATTGAGGCAGCCAATGCATCTTATATGCAGTCTTTGCATGATGGAAGTGCAATCTAAATTTTTACAGTAACATGAATAGGTATAAAGTAGGTATAAAGTAGGTATATTTTATATACCTACTTTATTTTATCAAAATTTTTATATATTTTGTAAGAATATGTTGAAAATTTCAATTATATGTGATATAATATAAAAACAAGTGGTAGGAGGATAACTATGAGAAAAGCAAAGAGATTTTTATGTGGAAACAGAATGGAAGTTTGTAATAACTCCAGTGCAAAAGTCATAGAGACATCTGATTTAGATGGAAAACCAATCATATATTCAATTCTATACTTGTATAAGTTTGGTAAAAACCATGAGATGTGTGAGATTGAAAGTAAAGATAGGCAGTATAGAGCTCTTATAACGATTGATTCAACGAAAGAATTAATTAATAAGGGTTATATAGATAATGCTGTATTAACCAGTAATAATACAATAAGACATCACAAAAATAAGATAGCTGATTTAAAGTGCATTCCAGATTTTGAAGAAGTTAATCTTAAAGGTACAGGACCACTATATGATGAAGCTCTTGACATGCTTGAAAAGAAATTTGTCTATGTAATAAACATAGATACTGATGTAAAAAACATAAGTAGACAGAGACTTATACCTTGTGGGATGATATTTGATATCACAGGACATCCAATGGCTGTCATTACTGAAAACGAGTTTGAGCATAAAGTAATTGAAATTAATAAGTTTTGTGAAATGGCAACACCTCAATACAATGAGGGAAACTTTTCACCAAGAAGTGAGGCAAGAAATTCATTCAGAGTACTGCCTTATGTAAGATTTGAGATTGAAGAATATGACAGGTTACTAAGTAAGCTAGGTGAGTCAGCACTTAGAAATATTAAAAAACTTAAGTCATTAAATGATTATACATTAAAGGTTGAGTTAATAACACCAAAAATAGCCTTTGAGAAGTTTAAAGGCGAAGTTTATTATGCAATTCCTAATCCTGAGGCTTTTGATGATAAAAATTACTTTGAAAGTAGTCTAAGAGGTGCCTATGAATTACCTAAAACAGTTTTTGAAAAAGGTAGATATACAGTAACGAAAATAGATGTATCAGGAATTGAGTCTGTAAACATTCTATTAAACGATTATGAAACTTTACATACAGGAAAGTATCATGAGAATTATAGAAGTATTACACAGTATTTAATAAATAGGCTTGGAGAAAAGCAGAGAGAAGCTGAATATCAGTTAGAAAGAAGTCTTGCTGAAATTGCATACAAGGCTGAACATGGTGTTGATGTAACAGATATATTCAATGCATTACACTTAATGATACTTGATGATACTTTAGAAGTAACAGAAGATGAGGCAAACGCTATTTGTGAAAGAATTGCAAGTCGTAGTATTGACAAGGACTTTATGGACAAGTACATGAGACTTGCTACTCTTAATGAGGCACTTGAACTGTTTGATATACCACCTATCGAACCTAATAAGTATGCAAAGGAAAATATGATTAAATCATCTAGTTTCTGTGTTGATACTGATGTATGCATTGATATAGCATATATATCAGATAATGGAAGCATAAGAGTTGAGATACGTAGAGAGGGTGATAAGGTATATGCACGTCTCATAAATGAAAATACACATGATGATATTATCATCAAAGACTCTGTAACTACATATGATGACTTTATAAATAATGGAATAGACAAAACATTATTATTAGAGCCATTAAAAAGAATTACACGTAGTGTAAGAAGTAGCATATCTATTGAAGATATACTCAAGGAGTTAAGAATAGCCTAAGTCGCTAGCATTTATATATTATTGATATAATTCTTTAGAAAAAATTTACTAAAGATTATAAATTTATAAAACATACTAATTTTTTAGGAGGACATTTAAAGTATGAGCGAAACAAAAACTAAAAACAGTGTACTCGTTCCATTGACAGGACTTACATCTGAGGGTGTAGAGAAGAATGTCAAGGAGCATGGTACAAACAAGCTTTCAGAGGCAAAGCAGGATTCAATTCTTGATATGTTCAAGGATGCATTCAGTGATATTTGTATTATCGTATTGCTTTTTGCATTGGGCGTCAAGATTGTACTGACAGTAATCAGTAATTTTATTCCTAGCATGCAAGGTGGAAATGATGCAATTGAGATTGTATCAATCATCATGGCAATTGCTTTAGCAACTGGATTCAGCGTATTAAGTGATTACAGAAATCAGCGAAGAAGTAGCGCATTACAGGAAGAGTATGGTAAGACTTATGCAAAAGTAATGAGAAACGGTGCACTTGAGAGTATTCTCACTAGTGAGATTACAATGCATGATGTAATTCTTCTTCAGGCTGGTGATAAAGTACCTGCAGATGGTTTAGTTATCAGTGGTACTGTTAAGGTATCTCAGGCGGCTTTGAATGGTGAGTCACGAGATGAGACTAAGAGTCCAGCAGACAGCTTTGATGAAGCAGAGTCAGATGATTTTACATCATCTTGCAAAATCTTTATGGGTTCTGTTGTGACAAGTGGAGAGGCTTATATGGTAGCAACTGTACTTGGTGATGCATCAGAGTTAGGTAAGATTAATCAGTCTCTTAATGAGCCTGACGAGGAAGAGATTAAGGATGCAACAACTCTTAAGCTTGAAAAACTCGTTGGTCAGATTGGTAAGCTTGGTACAATCTGTGGTATTCTTGCAGGTGTATTGCTTGTAGCATGTAGCTTATTCAGAGGAGAAACAGCTTTTGAAGTAGCAGCTATTGTAGCATTAGTAGCAGAAGCAGTTATGCTTGGTGCTTCAATTCTTATTATGGCAATTCCTGAAGGACTTGCTCTAATCGTTTCACTTATTCAGTCAATGAATAGTGAAAATATGTACAAGCATAACATTTTGGTAAGTCACAAGAATGCATTTTCTGACTCAGCATTTTTGAATATTTTATTCAGTGATAAGACAGGTACTATTACACAGGGTGTATTGTCACTCGTTGAGTTTGTACTTGGTTCAGGTAAGGTTATTAGTGACCTCAAGACAAAAGAGTTTATTGACGCTATTACAATCAATAACTTAGCAAAGGTATCAGAGGGTAAGACAATTGGTTCCAATAACATGGACAGAGCACTTCTTACATATGCACTTGCTAATGGTTATGATGGCAGTACACGAGAAGAAGAGAAGATTAAAGAAGTGTCTGGCTTCGATTCTGAAAAGAAGCGTGCAACAGCTGAAATGGTTGATGGTACAATTCTTTGGAAGGGTGCTACAGAGAATATCATTGATAAGGTTACACACTATGTAGATGAAGGCGGTAAAGAAGTTAAGTTTACTGCTAAGGATAAAGAAGCTGTACAGGCTAAGATGGTTGAACAGTCTTCAAGAGCAATGAAGTTACTTTCAGTAGCTAAGATTGTAGGTGATAAAACAGTATTGTTAGCAGTATTGTGTTTAAGAGATGACGTTAGACCTGATGCTATTGAAACAGTGGCAGAGTTGACTTCAGCAGGTATCCAGGTAGTAATGGTAACTGGTGATATGAAAGAGACAGCAATTGCTATTGCTAAGGATGCAGGTATTCTTAAGAGTGATACAGATATTATTCTTACACATGACGAGCTTGAAGCTTTGAGTGACGATGAACTTAAAGAAAAGTTGCCTAACTTGAGAGTAGTATCTCGTGCTAAGCCACTTGATAAGAAACGTCTTGTAGCAGTAGCTCAGACGATTGGAAACGTTTGTGGTATGACTGGTGACGGTGTAAATGATGCACCTGCTCTTAAAGCGGCTGATTGTGGATTTGCTATGGGAGATGGTACAGCAGTAGCTCAGGAAGCAGGCGATGTTATTATTTTGAATAACAGCTTGACATCAATTAAGGATGCAATCCTTAATGCACGTACAATGATGAAGAGCATTAGTAAGTTCTTGATTTTCCAGCTTACAGTAAATGTAAGTACTCTTCTAATGAACGTAGTTGCTCCTGTAGTAGGTATCAACGAGCCATTCAGTATTGTATCAATTCTGTGGATTAACTTAATCATGGATACTTTGGCAGCTATGGCATTTGGTGGAGAGCCTGTACTTGAAAGATATATGAATGAAGCGCCTGTAAAGAGAGAAGCAAACATTCTGACAAATTATATTAAGTCAGCAATTGGTGTTGCATCAGTATATATTACAATTGGTTCACTTCTTATCCTTAAGGATGTCGGTGGTATTACAACAATGTTGACACCTGCAGGTTGTGAGAATCCTGAACTGTATGCAAAGACAATTATGTTTGCATTCTTCATTTACTCTATTATCTTTAACAGTTTGAATACTCGTTCAGAGAAGTTTAACTTGTTCGAGGATATTAAAGAGAATATGCGTTTTGTATATGTAATGGGTGCAATCTTCGTATTACAGACAATCATTATTGAGATTGGTGGTTCAGTATTTGGAATTACAAGACTTGATGCTAAGTCTCTGTTAGTTACAATGGCACTCGGAGCAATTATTATTCCAATTGATATGATTCGTAAGGCTATCGTTAGAAAGTAGTTAGCTCATACAATTTATATAAAGTAAGTAGGGCGGATACATCATAATGGTGTATTCGCCCTATTTTTATGTACATATATAGAAAATCATTATGATAATTTTTAGTAATCATTTGAGATTTTTTGAATAGCATAAAACTATAAAATAAACCTATTTACAGAAAATTTTGTGAAAATATTATTGTTTTAAAACATATTTTAATTGAATACTCATTGGGGTTAAATTTGTATAATACATAAGTTACAAAATTTGATGCATTTAGGGTAGCATTATTAATATTCCAGCAATATTTAAAATTATTTAACTGATTTAGTAAGTTAATTATTATGAAAAACTAAAAATCAACAACTAATTTACTAATAAGAAGCATTAAGCAACAATACAATTCAGTAGTAATCAATTATATTTTAAAAACTTATAACAATAATATGTTAATAAAAACATATATTTGTAATACACAATAACACAAAGATTAATATTTTAGATTTATGTAGCACTGTGCTATAATTATAAGAACTAGTTAATATTTTTGTATAACAATTTTAATGACATTAAAAAATATAGAAATATGTTTTTAAATTTTATTATAGTAATGGAGGACACACAAAAATGGGATTTGATATACCTATGAATACAAAGGGAGCAATGGACTTAAGTTCTATGGTACAAGGAGGTTTAGGTGGAAGCACACCTCAACCACAAGCACAGCCACAGCAACCAATGCAACAGAACTTTAACCAACAACCTCAGATGCAGCAAGGATATATGCAACAGCAGCCTCAGATGCAGCAGAACTTTAATCAGCAACCTCAGATGCAACAGAACTTTGCACAGCAGCAACCTCAAATGCAAACACAACCAGTACAACAGACACAACCTATACAGCCAAAGCAGAGACCACAAGGTGGCGGAGTTCACCTCAAGAAAGGTCAGAAAGTTGCACTTGCAGGT
>ULNH01021824.1_pt1 | contig 39923 bp, 46 predicted proteins | sample 1951871 | NCBI WGS metagenome assembly ULNH01 (sample SAMEA4835572, study PRJEB28245) | human gut metagenome | biome: gut microbiome; material: fecal sample | place: Denmark | collected 2008 | reverse complement strand
TGCCGAAGCTATGGAGTTAGGTGCTTCAGCCGTATTGGTAAATACAGCGATTGCTGTTGCCGGTGATCCGGTTCGTATGGCACAAGCCTTCAAAGCTGCTGTTGAAGCCGGACGTGAAGCGTATGAAGCCGGATTGGGTGGTGTTTCATCTTCATTCCAGGCATCCGCCTCTTCACCACTGACTGCCTTCCTGAACAGTTAATCAGTATTCATTTATTTAGAACTCATACGTATGAACAACGATAAGAAAGCATACGCACAGCGGGAGAAAGCTTATATGAACGGAAAGCTTTTCCCTTTCATCCGGGTCGGAATGCAGAAAGTTAATCTGACGCCTACCGTTAAAATCGTAAACGGAGAAAAGGTAATGACACCGAATACTCCCGTTTACATCTATGATACCAGCGGACCATTCAGTGATCCGTCCATGCAGATTGACCTAAAGAAAGGTCTGCCTCGTATGCGTGAATCCTGGATTACCGCCCGCGGTGATGTGGAACAGTTGCCGTCTATCACATCAGAATATGGTAAAATGCGGCGTGACGACAAGTCGCTCGATCATCTCCGCTTCGAACATATTGCCTTGCCTTACCGGGCCAAAGCAGGGAAATGCTGTACACAGATGTATTATGCCAAGCAGGGAATCGTTACTCCGGAAATGGAATACGTAGCCATCCGCGAGAACATGAACTGTCAGGAGCTAGGCATCGATACACATATTACCCCTGAATTTGTCCGCGACGAGATCGCAGCCGGACGGGCTGTCTTACCCGCCAATATCAATCATCCGGAAAGTGAACCGATGATCATCGGCCGGAACTTCCTGGTTAAGATCAATACCAACATCGGCAATTCGGCAACCACTTCTTCCATTGATGAAGAAGTAGAAAAGGCTGTATGGAGTTGTAAATGGGGCGGCGATACGTTGATGGACCTTTCAACAGGAGCAAACATACATGAGACGCGCGAATGGATCGTGCGTAATTGTCCGGTTCCGGTAGGTACAGTGCCCATCTATCAGGCTTTGGAGAAAGTCAATGGTAAGGTAGAAGACTTGACTTGGGAGATTTATAAGGACACACTGATCGAGCAATGCGAACAGGGCGTTGACTATTTCACCATTCATGCCGGAATCCGCCGTCATAATGTGCACCTGGCAGACAAGCGTCTGTGTGGTATCGTCAGTCGTGGAGGCAGTATCATGAGCAAATGGTGCCTGATTCACGACCAGGAGTCTTTCCTGTATGAGCATTTCGATGAGATCTGCGATATCCTGGCCCAATATGATGTAGCTGTTTCCTTAGGCGACGGACTTCGTCCCGGCTCTATTTATGACGCCAACGACGAAGCACAGTTTGCCGAACTGGATACGATGGGCGAACTGGTTGTACGTGCCTGGGAAAAGAACGTACAAGCCTTTATCGAAGGGCCGGGCCATGTGCCCTTGCATAAGATTCAGGAAAACATGCAGCGTCAGATTGAGAAATGCCACAACGCTCCTTTCTATACGTTAGGTCCGTTAGTGACTGATATCGCACCCGGATATGATCACATCACGTCGGCTATCGGAGCGGCGCAAATCGGCTGGTTGGGAACGGCCATGCTCTGCTATGTTACGCCGAAGGAACATTTGGGATTGCCCAACAAAGAAGATGTACGTACCGGTGTGATCACCTACAAGATCGCGGCACATGCAGCCGACTTGGCCAAAGGTCATCCGGGAGCTCAGATCCGTGATAATGCATTATCAAAGGCCCGTTACGAATTCCGCTGGCGCGACCAGTTCCATTTAAGCTTGGATCCGGATCGTGCACTCGCTTATTTCCAAGAAGGCAAACACGAAGATGGCGAATACTGTACGATGTGTGGTCCGAATTTCTGCGCGATGAAGCTGTCGAAAGATCTTTCATCGATCAACAAGGAATAGAGGCAAAACGAGGATGACGTAAGCAGATGGAATGCAGTCGAAATGCCGTTGCAAGGCTGCGAGAGCCGATTGATCGTCGTCAATGAGCTCACGCAAGTTGCAGCGGCTGATTGATCATCGACAATCGGCTCATGCAAGGGTGCGAGAGCCGATTGATCATCGACAATCGGCCCACGCGAGGTTGCAACGGCTGTTTGATCATCGACAATCGGCCCACGCAAGGGTGCAACAACCGATTGATCATCGTCAATGGGCTCACGCAAGGGTACAACGGGTGATTGATTATCGACAATCTGTCGCCGCACTCCTCCGCGATAAGTCATTCATAGATATATCAACAGAAATATAAAGAAATTCAATATATGTTCTCAGAAGAATTAGAAAAAATAGATTGGGACGAAACTACGGCGGCCATTTATGCCAAGACCGACGCGGATGTCCGTCGGGCTTTATCCAAAAGCCATTTGGATGTGCAGGATTTTATGGCATTAATCTCGCCGGCTGCCGAGCCTTATCTCGAACAAATGGCTCAGTTAAGCTATAAATATACGCGCGAACGCTTCGGTAACACGATGTCGATGTTCGTTCCTTTATATATTACCAACTCTTGTACCAATTCATGTGTCTATTGCGGTTTCCATGTCAGCAATCCGATGAAGCGAACGATCCTGACGGAAGAAGAAATCGTCAATGAATACAAGGCTATCAAGAAGTTGGCTCCGTTTGAGAATTTGCTTCTGGTAACAGGCGAGAATCCAGCAAAGGCAGGCGTTCCGTATATTGCCCGTGCTCTCGATCTGGCCAAGCCTTATTTCTCAAACCTGAAGATTGAAGTAATGCCTCTTTCGGCTGAAGAGTATCGCGAACTGACGCATCACGGTATGAATGGCGTGATTTGCTTCCAGGAGACTTATCACAAGGCAAATTATAATATCTATCATCCGCGCGGAATGAAGTCGAAGTTCGAATGGCGTGTCAATGGATTCGACCGTATGGGACAAGCCGGCGTACATAGTATTGGTATGGGTGTACTGATCGGCCTGGAGAAAGAATGGCGCACGGACGTGACTATGATGGCTTATCATCTGCGTTATCTGCAGAAGCATTATTGGAAAACCAAGTACAGTTTTAATTTCCCGCGTATGCGTCCGTCGGAAAACGGAGGATTTCAGCCGAATGTTGTCATGAGCGACCGCGAATTGGCTCAGGTGACATTTGCAACCCGTATCTTCGATCACGATGTGGATATCTCCTATTCTACCCGCGAAAGCGCCAGCTTCCGCGACAATATGGCACGCCTTGGCGTAACAACGATGAGTGCTGAAAGTAAAACAGAACCGGGAGGTTATTATTCTTATCCGCAAACGTTGGAACAGTTCCACGTAAGTGACGAACGTACCGCAAAAGAAGTAACCCTCGCGTTGAAGAATCTGGGTATCGAACCGGTCTGGAAAGACTGGGATCAGTCGTTCGATGCTGTCAATTGCCAGGAACATGCAGCTACAACAACGGTATAACCGACATATCATCTTGCCAGAGATTGGTGAAGAAGGTCAGATGAAACTAGGTAAAGCGAAAGTTTTACTTATCGGTGTGGGCGGACTAGGTTCGCCCATTGCTCTTTATTTGGCTGCTGCCGGAGTTGGAAGAATCGGATTGGTGGATGATGATGTCGTTAGTGAATCGAATCTGCAACGCCAGGTCCTTTATACTGAAAGTGAAGTCGGACAGCCCAAGGTGATTTGTGCCGCCCGTCGTTTGCAGGCATTGAACAGTCAGTTGGTAGTGGATACTTTTCCTTGTCGTTTAACCGGCGAGAATGCAGAGGAACTGATTTCCCCATACGACCTGGTTATCGACGGTTGCGATAATTTCCCGACCCGTTATCTGATCAGTGATGTTTCGGCCCGGCTACATATACCTTATATTTACGGAGCTATCCGGGAATTCGACGGACAAGTAGCCGTATTCAATCTGCCGGGAGGGAAAACGTACCGGGAATTATTTCCGGAAGCAGAGACCAATCAGATGGAAACGCCGCCTAAAGGTGTGATGGGCGTATTGCCCGGAGTCGTTGGTTGTGTGGAAGCTTCCGAAGCCATCAAACTGATTACCGGCTGTGGCGAACCCTTAAATGGGAAGCTTTGGACAATCGATCTGAAGACCATGAACACTTTCCTCTTCTCTCTTTAATCGGCTGGAGCATTCTTCTGTTGACTTAGTATAAGCGAAGAAGAATTTGTATAAATACGGATCTTTTACCTAAATACGCCTTCGTATCTTCGATAAAAGATCCGTATATTTATGAAAATACAGCCCATTAAAGATTCTTCATCAGCTCAACAAAAACAAAGTGAACGGATAAACTGTTATTTATTGATAGAATTATCTGTAAGCATTGAGAAATAATAAACTGTTGAACTTAAAAAGCGAAGACAATGAATATACTGGAAAAGCTGAAACATAACCATCATCCGCATTCCGGAGCACTCGAATTATTGAAATACATCGGACCCGGATTGCTTGTCACCGTCGGATTCATTGATCCGGGTAATTGGGCCACTAATCTGGCTGCCGGTTCTGAATTTGGTTATGCACTTCTCTGGGTCGTGACTTTTTCTTCCATCATGCTCATCATCATCCAGCACAATGTGGCCCACTTGGGAATTGTCACCGGACTGTGTTTATCTGAAGCGACAACCCAATATCTGCCCAAAAAGCTCAGCCGGCCCATCCTGATTTCGGCCATGATGGCCAGCATTTCCACTTCACTCGCCGAAATATTAGGCGGCGCCATTGCCTTGAAGATGCTGTTCAGTATTCCCATCAAAGCGGGAGCTGTCATCGTAACACTGGCGTGCCTGCTGATGCTTCTCAGCAATACTTACAGCAAAATCGAACGCTGGATCATCATGTTTGTATCCATCATCGGCCTTTCCTTCTTATACGAACTGGCATTAGTCGACGTCAACTGGCAAGAAGCTGCCGTTGGCTGGATCAAGCCTTCGTTTCCGGATCATTCATTGCTGATCGTGATGAGTGTTTTAGGTGCCGTCGTAATGCCTCATAACCTGTTCCTGCATTCCGAAGTCATACAGAGCCGGAAATGGAACTTGGAAGACAAGACCGTCATACACAAGCAGCTCAAATACGAATTCTATGATACGCTGTTATCAATGGTTATCGGCTGGGGCATTAATTCGGCCATGATTATCCTGGCGGCTTCGACCTTCTTTCAGGAGAAAATAGCTGTCAGCGAACTGGACCAGGCACAACAACTCTTATTCCCGCTCGTTGGGAACAATGCCGGCGTCATCTTTGCCGTTGCCTTGTTAATGGCGGGTATTTCATCTACGATAACTTCGGGTATTGCAGGAGCTTCCATCTTCGCCGGTATCTTCGGAGAAGCTTATCACCACAAAGATATACACTCGAAAATAGGTGTGCTTTGTTCTTTCCTTCCGGCATTGCTTTTGATTTTCGTTGTCGATGATCCTTTCCGCGGACTCATTCTTTCGCAAATGGTACTGAGTATTCAATTACCAATTACTATCTTTACCCAGGTTTATCTGACCTCCAGCAAAAAGGTAATGGGCGAATTTGCCAACAGCCGGTCAACGAATATCATATTACTAATTTTAGGTACAATCGTCAGTCTGCTCAATCTGTTTCTGTTGGTTCAGCTGGTTATAGGCTGAGGATGAAAAACCATCCGATGTTTTGTAATAAGATTGTAATATTGATTTCATTTAACCGAAACATAGCAATCGTTCCTTTGCAATAGAATTGAAAAATATAATAAAAGTACTATGGCAACAAAACAAAATCCTCATATCCTGGTCGTTGATGACGAAGAAGATTTGTGCGAAATCTTGAAGTTCAACCTCGAAACAGAAGGATACGAAGTAGATACAGCTTACAGTGCGGAAGAAGCACTTACTTTGAATCTCACCGATTATGACTTGCTTCTGCTAGATGTTATGATGGGAGAAATATCAGGTTTCAAGCTGGCAAGCATGCTTAAGAAAAATGAAAAGACAGCTCATATTCCGATTATATTCCTGACAGCCAAAGACACCGAAAACGATATGCTGACAGGATTCAATTTGGGTGCTGACGATTATATTTCCAAACCTTTTTCAATTAAGCAGGTACAGGCTCGTGTCAAGGCTGTATTAAGAAGAAGTATGGAAGAAAAGAAGCCTGTCAACGAAAATATCCTGACGTATAATACACTGAAATTGGATACCCAGCGTATCAAAGCTTCGATCAACGGAGAAGAAGTGGCACTGACCAAAAAGGAGTTTGAGATTCTGAAACTCCTGCTTGAGAATATCAACCATGTTTTCTCTCGCGAAGAAATATTGTCGCGTGTATGGAAAGATGAAGTATATGTACTCGACCGAACGATCGACGTCAATATCACTCGCCTGCGCAAGAAAATCGGAGAATACGGAAAGAATATTGTGACGCGCCTCGGCTTCGGATACTGCTTTGAAGGTTGAATGCCGTATTCTGGAAAGAATTATACGAAAGGAATGTTGAATGGAAAATAAAACAGAAAAAATAATTACCAACAGCCGGATACCGTTCAGCCAACGATTGTTTTGGTCTATCTTCTTTATTTTTCTCGGATTTACCGGATGTGTATTGATCTTTCAATACCAACGGGAGACCGAATTTGCTCAAGAAAAGCTGGATACCGTCTTAAAGACATACAATCATCAGATTCATTATCGAATCCAGCATGAGAAAACGCACCGGATCGATAGCATCATTCATGCGTTTCTCAACGAAACTCCGCAGAAAGATATCCGCGTGACCGTTATCAATCCGGATGGAGATGTATTATTTGACAACAGCGGAAATGATATTTTTGAGAATCATAACGACCGAAGTGAAGTACATAACGCTCGACTGACCAAAAAGAGTTTTGCCATCCGGAAATCACGGACTACCGGAAAGCGTTACTTCTACTCGGCTTCCAACATCAACAATTATGTCTATCGGACGGCTATCCCATACGATCCGTATGTGAAAGGCGTATTGGCCATCAACAAGGATTTCATCTATTTCATGGGACTGATGGTCGTGATATTCCTCTTCGTGTTGTCTAAATTTACCTTGAGTATCGGACAAACGATCTCCAAATTAAGAGACTTTGCCCGGAACATCCGGGATGTAAAACAAGATGACGAGGATTATATCTTCCCCAACGACGAACTGGGTGATATCTCGAAGTTAATTATTACCCTATATCATAAACAGCAGAAAGCGAAAAACGATTTGGCGGTCGAACGGGAAAAGATCATCAAACATTTCCAATATTCACGGGAAGGCTTTGCCATGTTCACCGACGACGGACAGGAAATCCTCTCGAATATCCTTTATATCCAGTTTGCCAATCTGATTTCCGACACGCCTATCCACGCCGCCGAAGAAGTATTGGACCTGGAAGAGTTCGCTCCTATCCGGAATTTCCTGGAGGAACATAAAGGATCGGCCCACAAACGTGTCTTACGTGAGACGATCACCATCGATAAAGGCGGTAAGATTTTTCTGGTTGAATGTATGATGTTCCTCAACAACAGTTACGAAATCTCGATCAACGATATTTCCCGCCAGGAAGAAGAAAGCCGGATGAAAAGACAACTGACGCAGAATATCGCCCACGAACTGAAGACTCCGGTCAGCAGTATCCAAGGATATTTGGAAACAATCATCAACAACCCGGATCTGCCGGCAGACAAACAGAAATTCTTTATCGAACGCTGTTATTCGCAAAGTACCCGACTGACGGTGCTGTTGCAGGACATTTCCGTCTTGAACCGGATGGATGAAGCCGGATCCATGTTCGATCTGACCGATATCAATATCAATCAGCTGGTACAGGAAATCGAGCATGAATGCGCCCAAAAGATGGAAGAGAAACATATTTCCACCCAAATCTGCTTGCCGCCAAACGCAATCATTCACGGAAATCATTCTTTGCTTTATTCCATCTTCCGGAATCTGTTCGACAACTCCATCGCTTACGCAGGAGAAAACATTACAATCAACCTGACTTGTTATAAAGAAGACGAGAAATTCTATTATTTCAACTTCTCGGACAACGGTATCGGAGTAGAAGAGGAGCATATCAACCGTATCTTCGAACGCTTCTATCGGGTCGATAAAGGCCGTAGCCGCAAACTGGGAGGAACCGGACTGGGTCTTTCGATCGTTAAGAATGCCGTCCTTTTCCACAAAGGACAGATTTCGGCCAAGAGCCAGAAAGGGAAAGGCATCAGCTTCCTATTTACACTGAAGAAACATATCTAAAGAGATGCCATCCGGAGGAAATCAAGAACCGGATGCGGCATTTGCGGCGGGAGGTATTTCGGAGGAGGTATCTTCCGCCGTTTTTTCTTCCGATTTCTGCCGCAGCGTGCTCCGCAATTTCAACAAGGTGGTTACCTCATCCACCTTCGTGTTCAATTGATCGATAAAAGTATCATACAGGGGCTCTGTCGAGGTCATCGCCAGCGCATTGACCAGCAACGCCAAGTCCCGATAGGCCCGGATAGCCCTTTGGCGTGTCAGTTGCACCTCGTTGGGTACCCATTGCGTGTTTTGGGTGATACGCAGCTGGTCGGCCTCCTCAAAAAGGCGGATTTTCTTTTCCAGATCGGCCAGCCAGCCCTCCAAGCCCATCATTTGGATAGATTCTTCCGGCATTTCCCGCAAATTATGGGCGATAATGGTGCAAATCACGTTTCGCTCCGCGCGGCTCACCTGCGCGGCATCTTTTCGCTCGCGGATGATATACCGGGCTTTTTGGGCGGCTGCTTTTATCTCCGGGTCCGGATGTTCTGTCAAAACCTCGACAAACGCACGTAAGTTCCGCCAGGATTTCAAGCAAGCGGCATCCGCTTCACGGGCCAGCAGAGTCCCGGAAAGGCCGGCATCTACGTGTATGGCATCGTCGAACGCCTGGAATGTTTCGTCCAATTGATTGATGGCCTGCAACAATTTATCCGTCTTCCCTTCTTCCGGGATGAGCTGAAGAAAATTCAATACATCCATCAAAAACGTAAAACACTCATGCGTATGTATGCGTGCGATGCTGGCAGGCTTGATCTGTTTCATATCCGTTCCTATTTTAGTAATTTGTATGCCCCAAAGGTATTTTTTATTCTTCTAAACTGCAAGGATTCCGGCCCTTATTTACAATAGATTTATTTTTTATATACATCATCCATTTTTGTATACAATAAATGTATTTCTTATGATTTACATTCATTGTTTAATGCAATAATAGTTAATATTATCAATTTCAATCATTGAAATAAACAATGATATTTATTTTTCTGACGAACACTTATTTTAGCTTGCAATGAATCAAAATCGTACAAAATCGAATTATTGCAAGACGAACACAGGCAAAAACGCGTCTTTTCGGGCAAAAAAAAGCCAAAGGCAATTAAAATACCGCCTTTGGCTTTTCCTCGAGATAAAGTATATTCTTTTATTCTTCCTCGCTATCGTCTTCCTTCATTAATATGAAAAAGTTTGCTATCTATGTATTTTCATAGTATATTTGCTTGCAAATATAAGAAAATCAATATGAAAAGAGCAGCATTATTATTAAGATGTAGTACTGATTCACAGGACTATGATAGACAGCTAAGAGATTTACAACCCACAGCTGAACGTATGGGATATATAACAGAAAAAGATCTTATTTTTGGAGAATATATTACAGGTAAAGATGATGTTAGAAAGAAAGACAGAGATTCTATAGCAAACTTAAAATTAGCTTGTAAAGAAGGCAAAGTAGATGCTATCTTTATTAATGAAGTATCTAGACTTAGTAGAGATAGTATAGCTGGTAGATTATTCATTAGAGAATTTAATGAAGATTATAGAGTTCCTATATTCTTTAGAGATTTACAGCAATGGACTATTGATCCTATAAGCAAAAATAGAAATGTGTATTTAGAACAAATGCTAGGATTCTATTTTGATGCAGCTTCAGCTGAACTAAAATCAATGAAAACTAGATTTGCTTCTGGCAAAAGAAAAAACGCTAGAACAGGGAAAAGTATCGGTGGTGTTCCTTCTATTGGATATACTAAAGATAAAGATGGCACAATCATTATAGATGAAGAAAATTCAAAACTAATAAAAATCATTTTTGATAAATACTTAGAAAAAGATGGAACTATTACAACCGTTGGAAGATATCTTAGAGGCATTAGTAATGTTAGAACTTGGGGAACTGGAACAATTGGTAACATACTAAGGAATAAAGCCTACACCGGTAAAATGGAGGTTTTTATTACTAATCCAGATGAAATAGATCAAAACAAGAAGGTAGAAAAATTTATTACTACTATTCCTGTAATTATTGACGAAGAAACTTTTGATAAAGTTCAAAAGAAATTAGATGCTAACAGAAGTGCACAAGAATATACCAGAACAAAAGTACATTTACTGCAAAAACTTATAGTTTGTAGTGATTGTGGTAAAGCCTTTTCTACTAAAACAGTTAATTCTGGTAGAAATTATACGTACTGTTGTGTATCAAAACAAAATGGAATAAATTGTAATCTTTCTATTTCTTTAGATGCAGATAAAACTGAATCTATTATTTGGAATCTAGTAAAGAGCAAATTATTAGAACTTAATAGATTAGGAATATCAGAAAGACAAGAACGAATAGAAAAAGAGAAACAACAAATACAATCTTACGAAGAAGAAATTACTGCTATAGAATTGGCTATTGAAAAGATTGTCAGAAAAAGAAAAAATCTAATTGACTACTTAGAAGATGCTGAATCTGATGAAGAAGTAGAAGATATTAAAGCACGAAGAAAAAAATATGATAATGAAATTAGTGATAGTAAAAATAGAATTAACCAAATAAGGGATAAGATAGATATTTGTAAATCTAATATCACACAGCATTTGAATAGTTCTTTAACGAGTGATATTATATCTAGTATAGAATCTAATAGAAATAAAATGAAAACACAAATTAAAGAGTTTATTAAAAAGATAGTCCCCTATCCTATTGCTAATAGTCATTCGGTACTAGAAGTACATACTATATTTGGATTATACTATATATTGTATAGCAGTAGAGATAAAGATAAACAAGCATATTATTTATATGGAAGCTATTATAAGTTCTTTCCTAAGGATAATAAGTTTCTTGTTATAGGTGATATGGATGAAGACTTAATAGAAAAAAATATGCAAGTTTCTAAATTTGCTCAATCATTAACTATAAACAATATGAGTATACCACGTGAAATAAAAATTTCTGGAAATAACATAGGGCTATCTGATGCTCAAAAAATTAACAGAAAATACTACCAGATTACAGATAGTACAGGTGTTTATACTTATGATGAAATGAAAGAAAAATGCAAAAAAATGAACTGGATTCTACCATTTAATATTTAGGACATAATGAGCATTAGTAATATTATAAAAACAGTTAAATATAATAAATAACAGCCAATATAATACAAATAAAACAATTGATCTAGATTATTTTTTTAGATTTGCAAAAAAAAATAAAATCGTATGAAAGTATTAGTGTCGGTTATTTTTAGTTTAATTACTATTTCTATTAATGCCCAATTTAAAGCCACTGGAACAGGTTTAGTATCTGCTTCCGATAATAAGGACTATTATGTAGTAGAAATTCAAAACCAATCTGCTTCTGAGTTATACAACAGTGTTAATTCTTTTGTGGTAAGTTCATTTAAGAATCCAGATGCTGTAGCTAATAGAATAGAAGGAGAAATGATTAATATTCACGGTTCTTATCCAAATGCTTTTTATGTAAAGAAGGCTTTAGGATTAAGCTCACCAGTTAATCTAGATATGAATTTAATTGTTAGATTTAAAGATGGAAGAATCAGATTTGATGCACCTATAATAAATAGAATGTATATCCCGGGAACACTAAATGCTAAAGATATGGATTATGTATTTTCTGGAGGTATGGGAAAATTTGTGGGGGAAACTTCTTTATTTGATAAAAAAGGAAAACCCAAAGATAAAAAGATGATAGAAGGATTAGAAACCTTTATTAATGCTTTAGTTAATTCTATAGTAGATACAGCAAAAGGTTCTTCTGATGATAACTGGTAAAACAAAAAAGGATGTGCTTTTGGGCACATCCTTTTCTTATTTAAGTGTATATCCGTTTCGTTTCCACTCTCCTTTATAATCCCATATTTTATTATCTTTGACATTAATAGAATATCCAGTAAATACAACTTCTATAGTATCAGTATTTTCTATATCTTTATATCTAGTCTTAGCTAAAGGATAAACACAATCTACTTTATAGTTATGTTGTATAGTATAAGTACTATCATTATCCGTTTTTGCTATCTTCAATATCTTATGTGATTGATATTCATAATTCTTATATATTATAGGAGTTGTTATATATTCTCCAGAGTAATAGAACACAGGTTGTCTAGAAGGTGAATAATATTCTATTAAAGATTCTTTTATTTGTCCGTTTAAAGAAGTATCTACTTTACAAGAAGTCATAAGTATAATTAATAGTAATAACAACAGTTTTTTCATTTTCTTATTTGTTTATTCGTTTCCAAACTCCATTATCTTTTTTGAATATTTGTGCATATCTTACTGGTATATCATAAAATAGTTTATATGTTTTACCTTTATCAATAGCTGTAGTCCTATTTACGTATTTGTTTACTAGCATACAGTTATTATTATTTATATCTTTTATATCGTATAAATAAATCAGATTATCACCAAATATATTTACATAGATTCCAGTCTTACAATTGTTATCTAGTTTTGCTTTGGTTAAATTCATAAACTTATCTATTTGTATTAAATGAGAAGCATAATTAGAGTATTTAATATCTCTAGTTTTTATTTCTACTACTATCTTTTTATCTCCTAATTCAAAGAATCCATCTACATAATCAAATTCTCCTTTAGTTGGATTCCAATCCTTTGCATTTTTTACTTGGTCTAAAAATTCTTTAAAAATTGTTCTTCCTTCAATTTCTTTTAATGTGAAATTATTCATAAAGCTAGTTTGTTAAGCTAGCCTAACTGCAACTTGGGCGGTTTAATACAGATTATAGCCATTTGTCCTATATCCGTTTACATAGTCATTATCATTTCACATATTTCATAAACAGGCTACTAATTAGTAAAATAATTGATCTAAGTCAGTCTAATTATATTCTATTATCTATATGGCTTTTTCATTTTCTCTACTACAAAGGTAGTGACTTTTTTGGCTGCCAACAAGTAAATCGCTGAAAATCTTATATTTACATCTGGTTATCAATCTAAGTTATTATTTTTACTTCGGTCTAATAAGTACAAGCAAATATTAGTAATAAAATCATTTTCTTCTACAATTCTGAATGTTTTCTTATTTTTTAGTTTCTTTGCTTCATATAATAGTCTAAATCCTAAACAGGATTTATCTATTTCCGATATTCTAATACATTTATTATCCTTATAAAATTTGATATAGCAGGATTTACTAGTAGTAGAAACTATATACTTTATTCCTAATTGACTTAATATTTCTTTTGCTTCTTTTTCGTCATTATCAAACATTAGATACTAATTGAGAATTTTCTACTTTCTAATCTGTAGGTATATAGGCAATAAAATCTTTGTTAGTTTATCCATTTCTTGCGGATTCTTTTTACAGTGCTCTATAAATGGCTCATTCATATTATAAAAAGTGCTAGTAAAGGATTCTGCCTTAGATAGCAAATATTTATATATACGTTCATCATAAGGATTTATGCCATTAATAGTATAAGTATAAATCAGATTATCCTCATAAAAGAACAATATTTTTCTTTGATTTTTGCTATTCTGAATTACATATTTAACATTCAATTCTGATAATATCTTATTGGCTTTATCTTTCATTTCTAGAAATCTTACTATTTCTTCTTCAGTTAATTCTGCTATTTTAAGTTCTATCTTCATCCTACTAAATTAAATGTTAAACTATTAAGTTCATATCCTACTACTTTCTCTCCATCAATTCTCTTACTAGTCTTTGTAACAGAGTAAATAGAACAATCTTCTATTAAAGTAGCTTTTGGAGATATACTTATTCCATATTTATCAAATGCCTTTGCAAATCTTTCTTTTAATTCTTTACTACTAACAAATCCATAAGAATAAACTTCATCATAAATCTTATTCATTATCTTCTTATCTGCCACAGCTTTCATCATTTTTTCCTTATTCCATCTTAAAGAGTTCATTTCCGATTCTTTCAAATATCTTCTATATTCTTTAAATTCAGGAAATTCTAATTCATATTGTTCACTAGGATTAGTTAGATATTCTTTTACTAGTGATTCATAACTAACAATAATTGCTTTTTTCATTTTAACATCAAAGTCTTCCCAATTTTTCTGATAATTATTCTTTAATTCAAATTTCTCACTATCTTCATAAGCTGCTCTAATATAAAATCCATTTGAATACATCTTTCTTAATCCCTGCTTATAAATGAATGATTGCTTCTTTAATGGATTATAAACAGCTTTGCCTTCTATAATAGATACAATATCGGATTCAAAATTTCTATTCTTTATTAGAGTATCCCATTCTTCTTTAGTAAGCTTTTCCTGACTAGATAATATTCTCTGAGCCTCTACTTCTTTTTCTTCCATTAAATCTGCAAACTCTTCATCATTCATTATTTTACTATTAGTAGAATATATATGAATTAAAATATTTCTAAATATATTCTGGTATTCCGCATTAATTCTAATTCTACCTGCAATCTGTTCCATAGTAGTACTAATATCGGTTAAAGTCTGAGCCCTATAAGCATCACTAGCAACAATTACCAATCCATTATTAGTAAATAGGTTACAACCTTGAAAGCATTTCTTAGTAAAGAAATTAATCTTCTTATTAGGATTACTTACAGGTTCAATTTCATATTCATCTAATATTTTTCTATTTCTAATTCTATCAGCACAGCATATTTTTACTTCATTAGGAGATAATTCTAGACTACTTACTATTTGTTGAATACTAGTAACAGAATTAATAAAAATATATAGTTCCTCAACTTTACTCTTATTTCCATTAATATCTGGACAGGTAAGTCCTTCATTTAAAAAAATCTGAATAAATCTAGCCAATCCTGCATTTACTTTAGTGGTTTTATATCTAATCGGTTTTATTTTTACTGCATTTTCCCAAGTTACCAAGTAATGAGGAAGTTCTTTAAAAAAGTCAATTTCATATTCAATATCTATAGGAGTTGCTGATAAAAAAGAATAATGATCGAATTTCTTTATCTGGTTCATAAGATTAGTAATTGCATCAGTTCTAAAATCCATATCTTCTAATATAAGATGATATTCATCTACTAAAACCTTATAAGAAGATACCTCTCCAATCCAATTTATTAACTTAGGCAAACTATCATAAGTTACTGCAATCTTTTTAACTGTATTATCTTCTTCATATTTTTTAAATTGTCTTTCTGTTATTCCACCATAACATTTAAACACATTGTACTTATTATTCTTATCGGCTGCAATACTATCTACTAAATCTCTAAATGGACATACTATAATGTAATTGCTAGGACAATTTGCAGCTACATAAGTTCCTCCAACATCACATCTTGTTTTCTGTATTATTCCAAATGGCAATCCATTTTTAAATTCATCTAATTCACTTAAATACCTTTTGTTTCCTCCTTCAATAATAATTTTTTCCATAATAGTTAGTTTAATTTAAAAAATTGTCTCACATAAAAAATCTCAACTTTAAGTGCATCTGATCCAAAGAATTTTTTCGGGCTATCTGTAGTGTGGTCTGAAAAAAAAAATTCCACCGAGTTTCAAAAAAAGAGAAGTATCTCTACTTCCCAATTTTATAGTATAACTAACTAAAATGGAATTTTTTCAGTTTATCAGCTTCTATTTTTACTAGACTTAGTTTTTTGAAATTGATAAAAAAGAGAGGTACTTAAACCTCTCAATTTTATCTTAGTTTGGCAACTAGTAAAAATTTTGATTTATAATTAACCATTTAGTAATTTCAATGGTTGTTAGTGGACTGACAGAGAATCGAACTCTGATTTTTGGTATGCAAAACCAACATAATAGCCATTATATTATCAGCCCGTCTAAACTGGGAGCTTCACAGATGCCAGTTTAGTAATATGACACAAATAAAATAATTTAGACTGATAGTAGCCTTTCCAATTTTCGTACTACAAAGATAGTGAACTTCTAGCAGCCAACAAAATAAAATATAAAAAATATTAAAATTAAATTATTATAGCTATCTCTACTAATTATTTTACATTAAACAGAATCTCTTTCTAAATGTGTTGTATCTAGAAAGTAATGTTTCAGATAAATCTATATTTAATCTTTTGCATCTATCTATTAGTATGTTATAATATACATATAACTGTATTACTAAAGATCTAATCTCTTCATCTTCTATTGAATTATAATTTTCTCCATAGTTTTCTGGATTATGAATATATTCTTCAAATACATCTATTCTTTTTCCTATTTCATTTAATTCTGTAATAATTTCTTCGTTGATTAGTTTCATAATGGTTATTTTTTATAGGTTTATATTGAATGTACTTTCTGATGGCACTCCTTACATAGCGACATTAGGTTATCTGGATTATATGCTAGAAATAATCTTTTTAGTGGATCATTAGTGGACATAAAACTAATAATATGATGTACATCTATTGCTGGTACTATCTTTCCTTCTTTCTGGCATAGTTCACAAAGAGGATGATCTAATAAATGGGATAATCTTAATTTTCTCCATCTGGAAGAATAATATATTTCATTTCTTTCTTCTCTCTTAATTGATTTCTGCTTTGTTTTCACAGGCTTCTTTAGGTAAGGCATTTGTTTGTATTCCTTTTAATTGTTTGTTATCCATTACTAGTTGAAATCGGATCATTCTTATTCTATATTCTATTTGGTGTAATATATCTCCTTCTATATTTTCTGATATTACTTTTAGTAATGTATTATGAAATATATCTTCATCTGTTAGACTTAACTGTAAATGAGTAGTATTTCCTACAAATTTCGCTTTTAAATAGTTGTAGTTGTCCGCTATTACTTTAGCTATACTAGGATTTGTTTGTGTTACATTATAGATAAACTTATGTTGTCCATAATCCTGTTTACTAGGATAAAGAACTGAATTTATTTCTTCTTCTGTTATATGTAACAGTTTACAGGTTTTTTCTATTCCATAATCAAAAATATACTGTAATAATGTGTCTTTATTGGGCTTTAATTTCTTCATAGTATTTGTCTAATTGTTCATCATTCTTTGCAAAGAAATCTTTTAGTATCATTCTTACTATCTGTGCCTTTGCTACTGATGTAGCTTTATTCATAATATCTATATTAAGTGCGGTTTCTGCATCTAGTCGTACTGTTATTCTATCAGACATTTTTTCTTTCATTTTTCATTAGATTTTATAGTTAATAGTCTCATTTCTAATCATATACAAAGATACTAATAATCTACAGCCGAAACAAACAAATCGCTGATTTTCAGAATTTTGACTGCCAAACGGATGGTTTCTAACTGAAAATTTGAAAGATCAAAAGTCAATACGAGAAAATCAAAATTAAATAATGAAATGATAGAATATAAGACACCATCTGATGTATGTAAAGAAGCTAAGGAATATATGAAAACAGTCTTAGCTAGATTAGAAGATTCTGGAGTATTAGAGAATGTAGATATAGCAGCTTTAGATATGCTTGCTAGAAATTACAGTATGTTTATTAATGCTTCAAAACAGATCGAACGTGATGGAGCTACTATTACAAATGTACAAGGTAATGTAGTAAAACACCCTGCTGTAACTATTGCTAAAGATGCACAAATACAAGCCGTAAAGATTATGCAGGAATTTGGACTTACAGCTAAATCCAGAACAAAATTACCAAAACTAGATAAGAAAGAAGAAGAAGATTCTCCACTAGAGAAATTTGTCAAACAGGCTAAAGAGGTCAGATAATGTACTATGAGTATGTTGATAAAGTTTTAAATGGAAATATTGTAGTTGGAGAATATATTAAGCTAGCCTGTAAGAGATTTAAGGATGATTTACAAAGACCGGATTTAGTATTTAGAGAAGATAAAGTAGATTTAGCTATTCAGTTTATTTCAACTCTAAAGCATTATACTGGTAAACATTCTGGAAAGCCTTTTATATTAGAAGAATGGCAGCAATTTATTGTTGCTAATATTGTTGGTTGGTATTGGAAAGAATCAGGAACTAGAAGGTTTACTAGTAGTTATATTGAAGTTAGTAGAAAACAAGGAAAAACTGCTTTAGCTGCTGCTTTGTGTTTGTATTATCTGATAGCTGATGGTGAAGATGGAGCAGAAGTATTATTAGCTGCAAATAGTAAAGAACAAGCTAAAATAGCTTTTGATATGTGTAGTAAGTTCTGTAAAGGTTTAGATCCAAAAGGGAAATATCTAACTGCTTACAGGGCTGATATTTTATTTAATCTAACCAATTCTAAACTAAAGGTTTTAGCTGCTGATGATTCTAAGCTAGACGGATTTAATGCTTCTTTCGGTTTAATAGATGAATATCATAGTGCAGCCAATAGTAAGGTAAGAGATGTAATTAAATCCAGTATGGGGATGAGAGAGAACCCACATCTTTGTACTATTACCACTGCTGGATTTGATAAGTCTTTGCCTTGTTACCAGTTAAGAACAGTATCAATAGAAATTTTAAATCATTTAAAGGATGATGATAGTATGTTTATTGCCATCTATTGTTTAGATGAAAGTGATAAATGGGATGATGAAAAGAACTGGTGTAAATGTGCTCCAAATTTAGGAGTAACAGTTAGTAAAAAATATATCAAGGAACAAGTACAACAGGCAAAGAATAATCCTAGTGAAGAAGTTGGAGTTAAAACTAAAACTTTGAATATCTGGTGTGATTCTGCTACTGTTTGGATTCCTGAAGATTATATAGTAAAATGCAGTAATATAGTAGATCTGTCTGCTTTTAAAGGTTTAGATTGCTTTATAGGTGTGGATTTAGGTGCTACTAGTGATTTAACTGCTGTAGCATTTCTAGTAGTTGATAATGATAAATATTATTTCAAAGTTCATTACTATTTACCAGAAGCCGCTCTAGAAGAAAAAGCAGATAAAGAATTATACAAACTTTGGAAACGTCTGGGATTACTTACAGTAACACCGGGTAATGTTACTGATTATGATTATATAACAACTGATATATTGAAATATAGAGACATAGTCAATATAGTATCTATCTGTTATGATAAATTCAATGCTACACAATGGGCTATCAACTGTACAGAGCAGGGATTACCTTTAGAAGAATATCCTCAAACACTAGGAAACTTTAATAGACCTACAAAAGAATTGGAGAGATTGATTTTATCAGGTAAAGCAGTATTAGATAATAATGATATTACTAGGAACTGTTTTAGAAATGTAGTTCTTAAATCGGATTACTGCAATAATGTTAAGCCAACTAAATCACAGGATAAGAAAAAAATAGATGGAGTTATTGCTATAATTCAGGCTTTAGGCGGATATTTATTAACTCCACATTATTCCAACACAATATAAAATACTATGGGAATATTTAATTTGTTCAAAAAGAAAGAAAAACCACAGGAAAGATCTTATACTCCTTATGGATTGAATAGCTTAGTTTATAATACTAATTCTAGTTATAGAAATGATAAAGCTATGCTATTATCTACTGTTTACAGGTGTGTAGATGTAATTAGTGATTCTGTGGCACAGCTACCATTAGAACCATATAAAGTAGATGAAAAGGGATATAAACGGAAGTATGTAGAACATCCTACATATTACCTGTTAAATAAAGAACCTAATTCAAATATGAGTAGGTTTACTTTTATGAAAACTCTTATTACATCTGTACTTTTAGATGGTAATGGTTATGCTTTAATAGAAAGAGATGATAAAGGAAATGCTACTAAACTGAAATTAATTCCATCTGAATTAGTTACAGTATCTAGAGTTGATCCTTTAAAAGAAAAGATAATGTACAATGTAGTAGGTATAAACCAACTAATAGAACCTGTAAATATGATTCATATACTAAACTTTAGTTATGATGGTATTACTGGAATTAGTACACTACAGCACGCTAGAAATACTTTAGGTTTAGCTTCAGACAGTGAAGCGCACGCTGAAGGATTCTTTAAAGGTGGGGCTAATTTAGCTGGTATAATCAAAGTACAATCTTCATTAACTCCTAAACAGAAACTAGATATTAAAGAAAGCTGGCAAGCTACTTTTTCACCTATTACTGGCACTCCTAATGGTGTTGCAGTTTTAGAGGGAAATATGGACTTCCAACCAATAACAGTTAATCCTGCTGATGCACAGTTATTAGAAACCAGACAGTTTAATGTAATTGATATTTGCAGATTTTTTGGTGTTTCTCCAGTTAAAGCATTTGATTTGTCTAAATCTAGTTATAGTACTGTAGAAGCTACTCAATTGGCTTTCTTAACTGATACGTTAAATCCTTTATTGGAAAAGATCGAATTAGAGTTTGAGAGAAAACTATACAAACCATCTGAAAGAAGTACTATTGATGTTAGATTTGATACATCCGTATTACTGAGAGCTGATAAAGCTAGTCAGGCTAGTTATTATAATACCTTATTCCAAATTGGAGTAATTACTCCTAATGAAATTAGAAAAGCCTTAGATTTAGAGCCATTAGAAAACGGAGATAAATCATTTGTGCAGGTTAATGTTACTACATTAGATAATGCTGTAAAAGATCCTATAGAAGATTCATCTTTAAATGGTAACACTAATGAGGGTATATAAAGGCAGTGATTTAAAGATTGCATTAATATTGAAGGATGCAGAAGGTAATCCATATAGAATAAATAAAGCGAATGAGTTTATTATAAAATTCTTTACTACTGATCCAGAAGTATATGTAGAAGCTAGTTATTCTGCTGGAGAATATACTGGAATAATAGAAGGAGAAGAATATGATTATGTAGTTATAAACTCAACCGATTTAGACAAACTGGAAGATGGATTACTTAACTATGTATATAATATAAGATTTGCCAATATAGATTTTGAAGATGGTTTTTATGATGAAGTAGTTAAAGGTGAAACTAATTTATTTTTAAAATCTAAATTTACTTGTAATGAATAATATAGAGTTGAAAACTTCTGATCCAATATATAATTTAGAAGTAAAAAGAGCCAATGTTATAGTAGGATCTGGAAGTTCTGTAGATGTTGTTTGGGGAACTATTGTAGGAGATATTTCTCAACAAACAGATTTACAGGATGAATTAAACGGAATAAAAGAACAAGTAAAAGAAGATATAGCTAATAAAGCAGATAGATCTGAATTAGCTAATTTGGCTACTAAAGAAGAACTATCTTCTGGTTTACTTGGTAAAGCCGATAAAGAAAATACTTATACAAAAGAAGAAGTAGATGATAAAATAGCAGAAACAGATCTTAGTAATTATTATACTAAACAAGAAATAGATGAAAAAGGATATATAACAGCAGAAACAGATCCTACAGTACCAGAATGGGCTAAACAACCTACTAAGCCTACATATACAGCTGAAGAAGTTGGAGCTTTATCTGCTGATACAGAAATTCCTGATATTAGTGGACTAGCTACTAAAGAAGAAGTAGAAACTAAACAAGATAAACTTGTTAGTGGAACTAATATTAAAACAGTTAATGGCAACTCTTTACTGGGTGAAGGTAATATAGAAATTCAAGGTGGAACTGGTGGAATACCAGAAGCTCCTACAGATGGTAAGAAATACGTTAGACAAAACTAAAATTGGGTAGAAGAAACAGTAATAGATACATCTAATTTTGCCACTAAATCAGAAATTCCAACTAATGTGTCACAGTTAGCTAATGATAGTGGTTATCTAACTGAAATTCCTGCTGAATATATTACTGAAGAAGAATTAACAAGTAAAGATTATGCAACAAATACTTCATTATCAGCTAAATTAGATGTAGCAACCTATAATGAAGATAAAGCTAATTTTGCTACTAAAGATGAAATACCAGAAGCATTACCTATAGCTAGTTCAGATACTTTAGGTGGAATTAAAGTAGGTGCTGGATTATCTATAAATCCAGAAACTGGAGTTTTATCTGCTACTGGTGGTGGTACGGCAGATAGTGTAGATTGGGCTAATGTTACTAGTAAACCCGATTTTAAAACTGTAGCTACTACAGGTAGTTATAATGATTTAACTGATAAACCAACAATTCCTACTAAGACTTCAGAACTTACTAATGATTCTGGATTTATTACTTCAATACCAGAAGAATATGTAACTGAAACAGAATTAGCTGGTAAAAATTATGCTACAGTAAGTCAGATACCATCTTTAGAAGGATATGCTACTCAAACTTGGGTAAGTGAACAAGGTTATTTAACCGAACACCAAGATATAAGTAATTTAGCTACTAAGCAAGAATTAACAGAAGGTTTAGCAACCAAACAAGATAAGGGAGACTATGCTACTAAAACAGAATTAAGTTCAAAATTAGATACATCTACATATAATAATGATAAGGCAACATTTGAAACTAAAACAAATGCAGAAGCTACTTATCAACCTAAAGGAAATTATTTAACTTCAGTTCCTTCTGAATATATTACAGAATCAGAATTGGAGGGAAAAGGATATGCTCTGAAATCTGAAATACCTGATACTTCTACTCTAGCTACTAAAGAAGAACTTACTAATGGATTAGCAAATAAAGCTAATACTTCTGATATTTCTGATATGCTTACTAAAACAGAAGCTAGTACTACTTATGCTACTAAATTAGAAGTTACTTCTGGTTTAGAAGGTAAAGCTGATGCTTCAGATACATATTCAAAATCAGAAGTTGATTCTAAAATAAATTCTGCTATAGGTGGAGTTTATAAGTATAAAGGATCTAAATCTACATATAGTGAACTTCCTTCTTCTGGAAATGAAGTAGGTGATGTATGGAATGTATTAAAAAACGATATAAACTATGCTTGGACTGGTTCAGATTGGGATCCCTTAGGAGGAACTAGTGAAAAAGCATCTTCTACTATAGATGGCTTGATGTCTAAAGAAGATAAAGCTAAATTAGATACTATAGAACAAGGGGCACAAGTTAATACTGTTACCAGTGTAGCTGGTAGAACTGGAGCTATTATTTTATCTAAAACAGATGTAGGATTAGGAAATGTAGATAATACGTCTGATGCTAACAAACCTATATCTACAGCTACTCAAAGTGCTTTAGATAATAAAGCCGATAAAATCATAGCATCTAATGAAAGCTCTGGAGCTGTGACTAAGCAACTAAATCCTAATACGTATTATAAGTTCGGCGAATGTACTTCATTAACTATCACTTTAGCAGCTGAAACTGGGGGAATATTTAATGAATATTCATTCGAGTTTACTAGTGGTGATACAGCCACTACTCTAGCTATTCCAGAATCTATTAAATGGAATAATGGAAGTGCTCCCACTATTGAAGCTAATAAGAAATATTTGGTAGCTATTACTGGTAATATTGCATTTATAGGAGGGGCATAATATGAGGTTGAGTAGAATATTAATGATGAATAGTATTGGAAGTGGAGTTGATCCTTTAGATGGTAAATACCAAACAGTAGTTGATAGAAATGGCTACATTTATATATCTTCTGATTATGGTCAGACTTGGAAAGAAGTAGGCTCTAGTAGATACTGGTGGGCTGTATCTATGTCTGCTACTGGACAATACCAAACTGCCGTTGATATAAAAGGATACATTTATACTTCATCAGATTATGGAAGTAATTGGAAACAATATTATGTAGGAAGTTCTATGGCATTTTATTCAGTATCCATATCAGCTACAGGTCAGTATCAGACCGCAGTGGCATATGATAACTATATTTATGTATCCTCTGATTATGGTAAAACTTGGAATAAAAGAGGAAGTATAAAAAAGTGGTATGGTTGTTCAGTATCTGCTACTGGACAATATCAAGTAGCGACAGGAAGTGATACTACTTATATGTCATCAGATTATGGTAAAACTTGGAAACAAAAAAATTTACAAGCCGAGGCAGTTTCTATATCTGCTACAGGACAGTATCAAACATATGTGTATGGTACTATTATTTATGTATCATCTGATTATGGTAAAACTTGGGAACAGAAAAGTGGTTACAATAACATTTTAAGGGCAGTGTCTATGTCGGCAGATGGTCAGTATCAGACAGCAGGGAATTCGATGGGCAACCTTTATATATCTTCTGATTATGGTCAGACTTGGAAAGAAGTAGCACAATTTGAAGAAGTTTCTTCTATTTCAAATTCTGCCAGCGGTAAATATCAATTGTTTGGAGATGATGGAATTGGATTTTATATATCTTCAGACTATGGAAATACGTGGGAATATGTCTCTGAATATGGTGGACGTGGAGTAGCTATAAATCGTTATACACCAGAATATCTATAAAACTAATACTATGAAATTATATATTAAAGAAAATAAAATTTATCCAGCAAACCGTATAGTAGTGATTAAAGACGGTATGCAAATCATTAACCCGACAGAAGAACAGATTCTTGCTGACGGATGGGGAGAATATGTAGCTCCAGAACCGGAGCCAGCAAAACCTAGATTAGAACCAAATGAATATGAAATTGAAAGATCTGTATCTTTAATGATGCTTCCACAAGCTAAGACAGCATTTAAGGAATTAGATGATCAGGAAGCCTTAAAAGTGAAAGAGTTAGCAGATACTTGGTATTCAAAGATAAATACTGAAGTTCAGGTTAATGACAGACTTTGGTATGATAACAAATTATTCAAAGTTAGACAAAAACATACAGTTCAGGAAATTTATACACCTTCGATAGATACAGCTTCGTTGTATGAAGAAATAAATGAATTACACGAAGGAACTAAAGAAGATCCAATTCCTTATAACAACAATATGAGACTAGAATTAGGTAAATATTATATACAGAATGAAATAACTTATTTATGTACTAGAGATACTATAAATCCAGTTTATCAGGATTTATCTGAATTAGTTGATATATATGTAACTGTAGTAAATTAAAATATTAATGAAAGAACTAAGAAACAGTAACTATGAAGTAAGAAACACACCTGAATCTAGAACTGTAGAAGGATATGCTTTAGTATTTAATAAAGAATCCAGAGATCTAGGCGGATTCACTGAAGTAATAGAACCTTCTGCTTTAGATGGTGTGATAGAAAAATCAGATATTCTATGTTTATTAAACCACAATGAAGATAAAGGTGTACTAGCCAGAAGTAAATTTGGAGTTGGATCTCTTTCTTTATCAGTTGATAGTACAGGATTAAAATATAGATTTGATGCTCCTAATACTGCATTGGGAAATGAATTATTAGAAGGTCTTAGAAGAGGAGATATTAGTACTTCATCATTTGCTTTTACTATTGATAATGATAAATGGGAAAAGAGAACGGATGGTAAGTACCTTAGAAGAATTACAAAGTTCAAAGAATTATTTGATGTATCTCCAGTATATAAAGAAGCATATCCAGATACATCTGTAGCTTGCAGAAAGATGCAGGAACTAGATAATGAAGAATTGAAAACCTATTATGAAGAACTAAGAAAAGGATTATAATGGATAGTTTGACTTTACTAGACAAAAAAGAACAATTAAGGGTAAAAGCTGAAGCATTAATATCTAATGCTGAGAGAGAACTTAGAAAATTGAATAAAGAAGAAGATGATGCTCTTACTTCAATTAAAAAAGAGATTGCAGATATTGACAGCCAGATAAAAGGTATAGAAGAAGAAAATAAAAGAAATTATAAACAATCAATTAAAAAGAATACTATGGAAAAATTTTCATTGCTTAAAGCTATTAATGATGTAGCAAATAACAGACAATTAGATGAAAGAGCTTTAGAAGTTGTAGCTGCTGGTCAGGCTGAAATGCGTAAATCTGGACAGTCTTATAGTGGACAGATTGTATTACCTGTAGAAGAAAGAGCAGATATTCAGGCAACACAAGCAACTAAAGGACAGGAAAATGTAGCAGAAGATAAATTAGGTATTTTAGAACCATTGAGAGCTAAATTAGTCTTAGTTCAGGCTGGTGCTTCTTATATGACTGGATTAATTGGTAACGTATCTATTCCTGCTTATTCTGGAAGTAATGTAGCTTGGGCTGGTGAAGTTGCTGCTGCTTCTGACGGTGCTGGTACATTCAGCGAAGTAAATCTAGAACCAAAACGCTTAACTGCTTATATTGATGTATCTAAACAGTTCCTAATTCAGGATTCTAATAGTGCAGAAGAAATGCTTAAAAATGATATAGTTACAGCTATTTCTAATAAGCTAGAAGCTACTATCTTAGGTAAAGATGCTGGTGATGCTTCTAAACCTGCTGGTCTTTTAAATGGTGTAACTGCTGATGAAGCTGCTCCTACTTACAAAGATATTGTTAAAATGGAAGCTGATTTAGAGGCTAAGAATGTAACGGGTGATATTAAATTTATTGTATCTCCTTCTGCTAAAGCTGATCTTAAAACCACAGATAAAGGAACAGATACAGGTAAGTATTTAATGGAAGATAATGAGATAAATGGTTATACTGTTCTTTGTACTTCTGCTGTAGCTGATAAAGGTGTAATTATGGCTAACTGGTCTGATTTAGTAATCGGACAATGGGGTGGAATTGATTTAACAGTCGATCCTTATACTCAGGCTGCTAATGGTAAAGTTAGATTGGTAATTAACGCTTACTTTGATGCTAAGCCTCGTAGAGCAGATGCTTTTGTGAAGAAAGTATTGATGGCGTAATATTCTAGATTATGTATGTTAGTCTATGTGAAGCAAAGAAGCATCTGTTAGTAGATGATTCATTCCATTGTGATGATGAATATATATTAGCTTTAATAGATGTAGCAGAAGATGCTGTAGCAACTAACATAAATCAAAAGTTAGACAGCATTGCAGTAGGTGGAGAAATACCACCTGCTGTAAAAGCTGCTATTCTTCTATTAGTAGGTAATTTATATGCTAACAGAGAGCCTGTAGCCTATACATCTGTGAATAAAGTACCATATACATTTGATTATCTTATTTCACTATATAAAAACTATTCTGAATGAGGGCAGGAGTATTAACTGAACCTATTACTTTTATTAAAGCTGAAATAAACAAAAATGATTATGGTCAAGAAGAAACAGTTTGGAATGATTATATCAAAACGAGAAGTCAGGTTAAATATAAATCAGGTAATAGAGTTACAGAAAACAATGAAATTATAAATACCTATACTGTTGAATTTATAGTAAGAAGGTATCATAAAATAGATGAATTTATGCGGATTCTATGGAAAAATAGAAAATATAGAATTTTAGCCATTAATGAAGATAAACAATCTATTACTATTACTGGAGAGTTGATAAATGAATAATTCTGTAGATACTAGACAAGTACTTAAAATGTTTGCTGAACTTAATAGTAAGAAGCAAAAGAAAGTACATAGGACTGCATTAAGAAGCGCCACTGGAATATTGGTAAGAGAAACTAGAAAGAACTTTAGAAAAGTAGTAAAGAAACCTAATTCCAGAAATAGATGGAATGGAAGAACCTTTTCTTCTGGAATAAAATCTAGTATAAATAGAGAAGCAACAGAGGGTAAAGTACACATCTTAGGAGATTTTAGATTAAAGTTCTTTGAACTAGGTACTGTAGAAAGAAGAAAAAGAAAAACAGGGGCTAAAACTGGTAGAATAACAGCCAGATATTTCTTTAAGAGAGCCAGAGAATCTAAAGAAAAGGAAATCAGTAATAGTATGAATAGTATAATAGAACAATCTATAAAAAAGGTAAATGGACAGTTTAAAGGTAGGTAAAGAAATCTATTCTCTATTAAATGGAAATAGTGAACTTACTGCTATTGTGGGGAATAAGATTTATCCTATTATAGTAGAAAAAGATACTACTTATCCATTTATAACTTATAAGAGAACAAATATAATTCCAGACTATACTAAAGATTTACATTTCAAAGATTCAGTTATAGTAGATATTATTTGTGTATCGGATAATTATTCAGAATCTATAGATATTGCCAGTATAGTAAGAAAAACACTGGAAGATAAAAAATTTAGATCATTAGGTATAGAAAGCATAAAAGTAGAATCTGCTGATGAAGAATTTACAGATGATGCTTATATACAAACTATTAGTTTCAATATAACCACACTAAATAATTAAATATATGACAGGAACACCTATTAATGGTAGTGATTTAATGTTATTCTTAAAAGGAGATTCAGAAGATTATATTTCTATAGCATTTGCTACTTCACATACTTTATCATTAAGTACTGAAACTATAGAAACATCTTCTAAAGATACTGGTGGTAAATGGGTATCTAAAGCTCCTAGAAAATTAAGCTGGACTACTAGTACAGAAAACTTATATGCAGTTGAAGGAGAAGGAAAAACATTTGATGACTTATTTACTCTTTGGTCAGAAAGAAAAGAAATCGAAGTTGTATTTTCTCTAGAAAAAGATTATGCTACTAAACAAGATGAAGTTCCTTCTGGTGGATGGACACCAGTAGAAGCAGGACAATATAAAGGAAAAGTAATTATAACTTCATTAGAAGTAAACGCACCAAATGGAGACAATGCTACTTTTACAGCTTCATTTGAAGGTGTAGGAGCATTAACTAAAGTTTAATCATTAAAGCCTTTATATCTCTAGTTATAGAGGTGTAAGGGCTTTTTTATTTTTTAATAACTATGGAAATAACTATAAAAGAACAAACATATAAAGTAAAATATAGTATCAGAGCATTATTTGTATTTGAACAATTAGCAGGTAAACCTTTTGGTTTAGAGAAGATGATGGATTTCTATATATTCTATTATGCAATGATACTAGCAAATAATCCGGATTGCAACTTATTATTTGATGAATTTATAGATCAATGTGATGAAAATCCAGAAATAAGTAAACAGTTCCAAAGCTATTTAGAAGATTACTTTAAAAAACAATCTCAATTACTACCAGAGGAATCCTCAAAAAAAAAGTAATTAGTATTGCAGAATTGTATAGTATAATAGTTGGAGAATGTGGAATACAACCAGATTATTTTCTGGATAAAATGCAATGGTATGAAATAAATGCTCTTTTAAATGGTAGGGAGAATAGAACGAGCTGGGAACAAACCAGAATGATCTGTTATATGATAGCACAAGTAAATAGTACAAAAAAACTAAAACCAACTGATATTTTATCTTTTACTTGGGATGATAAGAAAGTAGAAGATACCGCTATTTCTAATACAGATATAGACAGATTAAAGAACAAAGCAAAACAAACCTTAAAACTATTATAATATGGCGGATTTAGTAACCAGACTGTTACTTAACACACAGCAATTTGATAACAATTTAGGAAAATCAACTAAACAGATACAAGGATTCCAAAAGAACGTACAATCTTTTTCTGCTGGAGCTATCAGTGCTTTTACTAAGTTTTCTGGAGCTATAGGTATTACTTTAGGAGTTATAGATACATTACAAAAAGGATTAAATGCAAATGCTACATTACAAGGAAAATTTAATTCTTATGTAGAAGCAGGTAGTACCGTAATAGATCAATTTTTTTCATCTATCTATAATGGGGATTGGACTGCTTTTAATGATGGAATATTAGAGGCTATAGGTAATGCTCAGAAATTTGCTCAACAGTACACTAACATTATGAAAATGTTACAAGTTACTAGTGCTAGGTATGAAAGAGTTGATGCAGAGAAAAATAGATTGGAATCTATTGTAGAAGATGAAAATAGATCTTTATCTGAAAGAAAGAAAGCACAAACAGAATTAGATAAAATACTAATGATGGGTATTGCTGATATTAGAGAGGATGCTCAAAATGTAGAAAAATATCTAACGGAAAAACTTGCTAATATGGGTATAACTGGAAATATAGATAATGCCCAAAGATTGATAGAAGATTTATATGATCCTACTAGTTCACTTAGATCTAGAGTTGATACATATAGAGATATTAGATATAAGAAAAATCAGGTAATTAATCCTAATGCCTTTAAATATACAGGAGATGAATGGTATAAAATAAATACAGAAGCTACTGCTAAATACTATCGTAACTATACTGAATCTGAAAGAGAATATTATGATTCTCTAATAAGAGTTATAGATTCTCTAACAGAAGAATCATATCAGAAACTTGCAGAATTATTTGATAGAAGAAGTGATTTATTAGATAAGTCTGGTACTTGGGAAAAAGATAGAACTGGAGCTAAAAATGAAATAATTGATGCAGAAACAACAAAAGCAATAGTAAAAAAATCAGTAAAAGAAGGAACAAAAGAAGCTGTAAAAGAAGTCAAGTTAGAACCTATAAATGTACCTATCAGACTATTAACAGAAGAAGATCTGGATTATGGTATAAATAAAATGGTAAGAGACGATATAGAATCGGGTAAAATAAAAGTAAGTCCTATAGATACTGATAGTATTAAAAATAACTATGACTATGCAGATTCTTTAAATACTATTGCTACTGTAATGGGATCAATAACAAACCTAACTAATGAAGGTGCTGCTGGTTGGATTGCATACGGAACTAATATAATCAGTGCTATTAGTTCAGCCTTACCTATGATTACTTCATTAACTACAGCCTTAACAGCTAAAGCTGCTGCTGAAGCTGCTGGTAGTGCAGCTAGTGTTCCTGTAGTTGGTTGGATTAATGCTATCGCTGCAATCTCTACTATAGTTGCAGCTATGGCTTCAGTGCCTAAGTTTGCTACAGGTGGTATTGTAGATGGATCTTCTTTTTATGGGGATAAAGTATTAGCCAGAGTAAACAGTGGAGAGATGATATTAAATAGAAGCCAGCAAAGAAATCTATTTAACCTTATAAATGGTGGTGGTACTTCTAACACAGTTAAATTCAGAATAGAAGGAAAAGAGTTAGTAGGTGTATTAAATGCTTATGGAAGTAAAACAAGCAAATACAAATAACTATGTATAATGCAATTTATAATATTCCATTTACTAATGTAGATGGAGAAAGTCTTAATGTACAAATACTAGAAGATGGAGGTTCAGGATCACCTGTAGAACTTACAGGTGGTACATCTCCATTTATAGTAGATTATAATAATGAAGATTTTTTATATACTCCAGCTAGATTTAGTGGAGCTACTCTAAAAATTGTAGGTGGAGATTATTTACAGAGATTATTTAGTACGGATTATCAGAAGTTCAAAATCAATCTTACTAAGAATGGATCTGTTATATGGACTGGTTTTATTACTCCAGAAGTATACTCTCAGGACTTTGATAATAGCTTATTTGAATTAGAAATAGAATGTATTTCAGCTTTATCTACATTAGAATATATTGATTTCAAATGGGATGATGATTTAATTTCTTTACTAGAAATAATAAATAAATGTATTACAGAGAGTAAAGGAGATTTCAAAGCTGTATATATTCCAAAGGTATATAGTACTGACATAAATACTATAGAAGTATCTAAAGCTAATTTCTTTGATGAAAAGGATAAAGCTATGACTTTAAAGGAGTGTTTGGAAGAAGTATGTAAATTCCTTAACTGGACGGTATTTGAATATGAAGGTAGTGTTTATTTTATAGATGTAGATTATATTAATAAAGGAAGTACAGCCTATACTAATATATTGAATAATAAATCTGTTACATTATCTTCTTCTATTAATCTTAGAAATACTACTTCTAAAGGGAATGGAAATAGCTTATCTATTTTAGGTGGATATAATAAAGTTACTGTTATAGATAGTGATTATGAAGCTGATTCTGATAAGTTATATCCAGAAATGGCTTTTGATGCTATGGGTGGTATCAATTATGTAGAAAAAAGTGTAGATGGGAAAATGTACCAAAAATACTGGTGCTATTATCCTACAGATTTTAAATTACATAATTATACTTGGACAGGTTCAGCTTGGAGAGAATCTACACAAACAGAAATAGATCAAGATAATGATAAGAATTTAGCCGGGGTATATCCAGTAAAGACTACTAATTATTCTATTGATGATATGCCTAATTCTCTAACTTATACTAATGAGTTTGAGATTCACCAGAGATATAAAACAAATACGGATAAATATCTCTACTCTGATAAAGGAATTTATAAAATGATAGAAGTATCAGATACTTTTAAGACTAATTCGATTATTATTGATTCAGACTATAAATTTGCTGTAGACTTTCAGATAGCCAGATGTGTTAGTGATGAAAGACTGGTATATGATGTAGAACAAATATCTGGAGATGTAGAATTAGAGCCTGTAAAAGTTCCTATGTCTTTTAATATTGGAAATTACTGGTATAATGGATCAACTTGGCAAACTTCAGAATGTAGATTTGAAGTTCCTGTAACATTTAAAAGAAATCAGCTAATGAATACTTATGTTAGCTGTGATAATACTAATAGCTTTATTTATAATGTTGAAGATTTAAACGGATATTTAATACATATAGATAGAGTATTAATAGGAAAACCAACACTAACTATATATAATCCAATAGATCCATATTATACTCTATTTACCGAATTACACGCTAGAAGTTACTTTATAAAAGATATTGAATTACAATGTCAGAAAATAGGAACTAGTTCTTTAAATGAAGAAGAAAAACAAGATACAAAATATGAGAATGTAGTAAATGAAGAGTATATAAATGAATGTGAAGATATTGAATTTAAAATAACTTCTAAAAATGATTCAGAGCTATCATACAGTAAAGCAATACTAAATGGAAGTATTTTAGATAAGATAAGAAATAGTATTACTAATACAGATGAAAAGCCAGAAGAGCTATTAATACAAAGAGTTGTAGAACAATATAATCAGCCAAAGATTAAGTTGCTTCAAATAATTAAGCCAGAACTACAGCCGTATTCAGTAGTGACAGATCCTACATATTTATCTGGTAAGAAGTTCATCTTTACAGGTGGTACAGTTGATTATGAAGATAATAGTATAGAATGTAATCTAATAGAACTAAATTAATATGGAAATAGTAAATACAAGAATATCAGCCACTCCTAGAAGTAAATATGTAAAATATGGAGTTTCTAGTTCTGTTGGTGGAAGTAGTGTTGTTGCTCCTATAGATACATCTAATTTTGTTAAATTAACTGGAGCTACAGAACAGACTGTATCAGGTAATTTAGGAGCTACAGGAGATATAATAGCTTACCAAACTAGTACAGCAGATATAGCATTGCCAATTGCTTCTTCTGATGCTTTAGGTACAATAAAAGTTGGAGAAGGATTAAGCATTACAGAAGATGGAACTGTATCTGTTACTGGTGGAAGTGGTGGATCAGGTAAAGCAGAATGGGGATATATTACAGGCACACTAAGTAGCCAAACTGATTTATGGAATGAATTACAAAAGAAAGCTGATACTGGTGATTTAAATATATCTAATTGGGATTCTGTTTATACAACAGTAACAAATAATTCTGCTAACTGGAATACTGCATATAAAAATAATCATACTCATAGTAACAAGAGTTACTTAGATTCAATAAATCAATCATTATCTAGAACTTCCAACGTTTCTTTTAATGTGATTAATACATCTGGAAATATAGTATGTGAAGAAGATATATATGCTAACAATAAGATGTATACACAAACACTACAAGCATATACTAGTGTTAATACTAAAGATGTAACAGCAAGTGGTAATGTTAAGGCACAAGGAGATGTTATAGCTTATAGTACTGGTACAAGTTCTGCTCCTTTTAAGTATTGGAGACCTTCTGTAGATAGTAGTGGAAATCTTAGCTGGTCTAATAGTACTAGTGAAACAACTCCATCTACAGTTAATATTAAAGGCCCTAAAGGTGACAAAGGAGAAGATGGAAAAGATGGTGCTGATGGAAGCTCATTCAATGGAGGAACAATAACAAGGGGGCTGACCATTGACGGAGGTGGTGCGGCAGTATTAGCTTTGCAAGGCAATGTTAAAGATTGGCAAGCGGCGCAAATACAATTAATCAACGAATATTATTCAGATTATCGAAGAAAATGGACTATTGATTTAGCTGGTACAAGTGAACAAAGTGGTGATTTATGCTTTCAAAATTATAATAGCTCAGGTTCAGGTTCGGCGAATGCTTCACCTTGGTATCGGATGAAAATATTCAAGTATGGGACAGCCACAAATGCAGTTGCAGCAGCAGGCGCATACGTTAATACCTCAGATGAAAGATTGAAAAATATACTGTATAATTACCATAATAAGCCACAAACAATATCGGAAGATGGTACTACAATTTCAAATTCAGTTTTGGATAGATTAAAGAATTTGGAAAGCAAATATTTCTTTTGGAAAACCCCTGATAATGCAGATGAAGAAGAGGCTAATTTGCCCTTCTACAATACAATTCAACTTGGATTTATTGCTCAGGAAGTGGAAAAACAGTTTCCTGAATTTGTAACTGAGGATAATGGATATAAACAGCTTAATTATGCAGGGTTAGGCTCATTTATTGCAGTTGAAGCAAGTAGAGAATTAAATGAAAAAATCGAACAACAACAAGCTGAAATAGATCAATTAAAACAAGAATTAGAAGATTTGAAAAAACTACTAAACCAATAAGAAAATAATCTATGAAAAAATTTATTAGATGGTTAGCTAAAGTATTTAACGCTAATATAATAGTAACCATATATGAAGATAGAATTGTATATAAACCATTTAATGAATATGTAGGTGGTGATTTGGAAATAGATGGAGATTTAAAGGTAAGAGGTAACTTATATGTTACTAAAGATATTGTGTGCTATAAACTAAAACAAGAAAACTATGATACTACCAAATAGTGATATTAGTATAATGGATGTAAGAAATGCTTTAGGTTATCCTAGTACTGATTTAGGTACTTTATGTAGTTGCAATAAGATTAATATGTGGGCTAAATATAAACCTGTTAGGCACGATTTTACAACTGATAGACCTAGTAATTGGTGGCAAAGTAAATTAGGAAATTGTGGAATAACATTTAATACATTTAATAATGTACAAGGTTTAGTAAATGGTATAAGTGAAGGAAATGGCTATACTTATCAAGCACCTATAGGTGGCACTGGATCACCTTATAGATTAGGAGATTTTGCAGGATATAAGACAGATGCAAGACCACCAGTTCAGGCATCACCTTTTGCAGGCACTTACTATAAGGCAGATAATGTAATGACGTTAAATCTTATACAATATCCTGAAAATGAATATGAATTAACAGCGCAAGATGTTTATAAATATTCGTTATCTAATATGTATTTTGGGGCTACATTTTTAAGATCAGGTTATAGTACACCAATGTGGATAACTACTAGTACTACTGGATTAAGCCAACAATTATCAGTGCCTTTAAATGGATTTTATACTGATGAAATATATACTGGTTTTTTATTTTTAACTGATACAACTAATACAGCATTATCAAGTATTCTTAAATCAGGAACATTTATTCCATTACCTAATACAACTGCACAAAAAATAGAGATAAAAGGAACAAATCTAATAGTACGATTTGAAAACGTATTATATAATGACAATAATCAACATATCACAGGACAATTAAGAGTATTAAATTATACTTCTGCTTTAGCTTATTTTGAAGATGTATATATTGATGTAAGATATGCCGATTCAAGTGATAGTGATAATTTTGAACCTGATGAAGGCAGAATATTTTTAAGTGATTTTAGTGTTCCTGTGCAGGGAAATAAAGTAATTGAATTTGATAGTGGAAGAGCAATGCTATATAATTACCATACAAGAGGTGGTAAGATATATTGTTATGCTAATAGAAAAAAACAAACAGAATCATCTATTATTCAATTACCACCATCACCAGAAGGATAAATTCATAATTATTACAATTTAAAAATGACAAGAACTAGAATTAAAACAGAATTAGCTTCTGCTGTAATACTAGTGCTAGTAGGAGCTTTTCTATTAATAGCAGGATTATATATACCACCTGTAGGTATTATTCACCCATCTGTATTAGTTGCATTTGGAGAGGTTGCTGTATTTGCTGGAGCTTTGTTTGGAATAGATCTACATTATAGATTAGAGTTTAATAAAGTAAAAGCTGAGATAGGAGCTGATAAAATAGAGGAATAATGTTTTTTAAGCCTGTTTACCATTAATAAGGTAAATGGGCTTTGTTTATTTAGTAAGTATTGATATATTTGCTGTGCATTTGAATGTTTATTTATTAGGATACTATTAGATGCACTATCGTCCATCTACGAGTTAGATAGACCTTATCCATAAAGGTTGAAGCAAACTCTGCTAATGGTATTATTAACTTTTAAATAAATTAAATTATGGAAAATTCAAATGTCGTTCCCTCTTTAAGTAGAGAAGAATCCGTATGTAAATACGGATCGTGGTTTAGTGTAAAATCTAATCCAGCTGAATTAGTTTCTTGGTGTACAAACAGAATCTCAATTTATGAGAAGTGGATCAAGAACTGTAAAGAACTTAGGGAAAATATGCAGAAAGAACTTCTTTCTGGTATCCCTACAGAAGTTCTAAGATCTCTACTTGAACCTAGGGATTAGTATTAGAGGCTGTGCTAGCAATGGCACAGCTTCTTCTTTTTTATAAGTATATTATGTTAGAAAACTTAGATAGACTGTATTGTAAAGGGGTATGGGGTGATTTTTTATTGAAAAACGGTTTCTAACCACTCGCCTCCCAATTTTCCACGGCTGGTATAATTCTAAAATCTAAAACCACTATTACAAATAACAAAAAAGAGAGCAATAAATTGCTCCCTTTTGTTAATTAATATTAAATCAGAAAGAATATTCAATTTAGAAACAATTAATAATCAAGCAATTATTCATTGTCATCCATTCCATCTTCCTTCATGTTATGGAAAACATTCTGTACATCGTCGTCTTCTTCCAGCTTTTCGATCAGCTTTTCGATCGTCTCGCGCTGTTCCGGAGTTACTTCCTTCAAATCATTCGGAATACGGACGAACTCACTACTTGTGATTTCATATCCGTTTTCTTCCAGATACTTCTGGATAGCGGCATTCTGGGCAAATTCACCGTACAGAACAACTTCGTTGCTTTCGTCGTCCACATCCAGTTCATCCACACCAAAGTCGATCAATTCCAGTTCCAAATCATCCAAAGAAACATTTTCCGGTTTCACGATATGGAATACACACTTGTGCGTGAACAAAAATTCCAAGCTACCTGTTGTACCTAACGAACCGCCACATTTGTTGAAGTAACTACGTACATTGGCTACCGTACGTGTTGTATTATCTGTAGCTGTTTCTACGAAGATGGCAATACCAAAAGGACCGTAACCTTCGTAATTCATTTCCTTATAATCAGTGAAGTCTTTTGATACAGCACGCTTGATAGCTCTTTCCACGTTTTCCTTCGGCATGTTTTCCTTCTTGGCTGTCTGCATCAAGACACGCAAACGCGGATTGTTTTCTGGTTCCGGACCACCTTGTTTAGCACAAATGGTGATTTCCTTACCCAGTTTTGTAAATACACGGGCCATATTGCCCCAACGTTTAAACTTTCTTGCTTTACGGAACTCAAACGCTCTTCCCATACTATGTTATTGTTTTATTATTATTTTTTATATAGTTCTTATTTCATCCCCTTATCGCAACTGCGCGCCCAGCTTCTGTTCCAGGTTAGTCTGGATCTTCTTCATGATGGCATCAATCTGCTTATCGTTCAATGTCTTTGTTTCATCCTCCAGGTAGAAGCTAACCGCATACGATTTCTTTCCTGCCGGCAGATTCTTTCCTTCATAAACATCAAACAAGGTTACTTCCTTCAACAGCTTACGTTCGCTTTCCTGTGCAATCTTCTGGATTTCGGCAAACTGGACAGCCTTATCCAACAGCAAAGCCAAGTCACGCTTAACAGCCGGGAACTTCGACAAGTCCGTATAAGTTACTTTGTTCTTCTTCGTTTCCTTCATCAACGCGTTCCAAGAAAATTCGGCAAAGTAAACTTCGGTATCAATATCCATTGCCTTGCAAATCTTATGGCTGACGATACCCATTGTTCCCAGTTGCTTGCCTGATTGAGTCGTGATACTCAAAGCGGCATCATAAATATCATTGGTCAGGTTACCGAAGATCACCTTCTTCAGGTTCACACCCAAGCGGACCAGCATATTTTCTACGTAAGCTTTCAGTTCGTATACAGATGACTTCTCATTCGGATGAGCCCAGTTGTTTTCAACACGGTTACCACACAACCACAAAGCCAAGCGGTAATCTTCACTGAATTCACCCAAAGCCTGATCTTCTTTCTTGTTTTCCTTATTATAATCGTAACAGTTACCGAACTCAAAGAAGCGGATATTTCCATTCTTACGCTTCATGTTGTGTTCTACGCTTTCCAAACCACCGAACAACAATGTCTGACGCATACAATTCAAGTCTGCACTCAATGGATTCATCAGCATCACACAATGATCAGCCGGATACGTAGTCAACTTATCGTAATAAGCCGAACGGGTCAATGAATTATTCAGGATTTCATTGAAACCACAACCACACAATTGCTCAGAAATCAGGTTCTGCATCTTGTAGCTGTGGTCGGTCGGTGTCTGATAACTCAGATTTGACTTGACATGATCACTGAACTCGATGTTATTATATCCATAAATACGCAGGATGTCTTCAATCACGTCGACATCACGCTGTACGTCGATACGGTAAACCGGAACTTCCAGGCTCAAGCCTTCGGCTGTTTCGTTTGTGATCTTCATTTCCAGGCTGTCGAGAATACTCTTTACCGTTTCTACCGGAATGACTTTTCCTGTCAGCGAGTTGATCTTATCATATGTAATATCTACCTTGTACGGATTAAATACGGTTGGATAAACATCCTGGATGTCACCCGTAATCGTTCCGCCTGCCAGTTCCTTTACCAGCAAAGCCGCATATTTCAGGATATAAATCGTCACATTCGGGTCCAAGCCACGTTCATAACGGAAAGAAGCATCCGTATTCAAGCCGAAGCGGCGTGCGCTCTTACGGATCCAAGTCGGATGGAAAGTTGCCGATTCCAGGAATACATCTGTTGTATGTTCAGTAACACCTGATTCCAGTCCACCGAACACACCGGCAATACACATCGGCTCTTCGGTGTTGCAGATCATCAGGTCGCGGGCTGTCAAGGTACGTTCTACGCCATCCAGTGTAACGAACTTCTGTCCTTCTTCGGCCGATTTAACGATTACTTTGCCGCCTTTTATCTTGTCTGCATCGAAAGAATGCAGCGGCTGTCCCATGCCGTGCAAGATATAATTGGTGATATCTACGACATTATTGATTGGACGCAGACCGATGGTACGCAGTTTGTTTTGCAGCCATTCCGGACTTTCCTTTACGGTAACACCTTTTATCGTTACACCTGAATAACGCAAGCAAGCTTCTGTATTCACCACTTCTACCTGAATGGCCGGAGTTTGATCGTCAATCTGGAAAGCATCCACAGAAGGACGTTTCAATACAGACGGCTTTCCGTTTTGCTTCAGATAAGCAGCCAAGTCACGAGCAACACCGAAATGAGAAGTAGCATCCACACGGTTCGGTGTAATGTCCACTTCCAATACATAATCGCTCTTTATATTATAGTATTCTTTAGCAGGAGTTCCTACAACGGCATCAGCCGGCAATACAATAATGCCCGAATGATCGGTACCAACGCCTATTTCGTCTTCTGCACAGATCATACCATTCGACTCTACACCACGCAGTTTAGACCGCTTAATGGTAAATTCCTT
>ULNH01049881.1_pt1 | contig 39988 bp, 40 predicted proteins | sample 1951871 | NCBI WGS metagenome assembly ULNH01 (sample SAMEA4835572, study PRJEB28245) | human gut metagenome | biome: gut microbiome; material: fecal sample | place: Denmark | collected 2008 | reverse complement strand
TCGCTTTCTGGATTAATTGAATAATCAAAAAAAGAAGCACTACGCTTCTTTCTTTTTCTCTTGTTTTTGTTTTTTTACTCTTCTTTGAGGTGATTTTCGCACAGTTCTTTTCTTTTTTCCTTCGCTTTCTTTACGTTTTGCTATTAAGTAACGATAACGTTCTAAAGTTCTATCTACCATCGTATCAAACGTAATTGGAATGGTTTTTGCCGCTACTTTTCCTACTTCAATTCGATGAGCGTCATCACTAAAAATTTCTAAAATACGTTTTTCCATGGAACAAACATCACCATTCGCTAAAAAGCCATTCACGTCGTTAGTAAAAGCTTCAGCAGCACTTGAACCAATGGTTAATAAACTTGGAGTTTCCATAATGCAGGCTTCTCTTACCGCAATGGAATATGTATCATAAGTTGATGGGAAGAAGAATAAATCACAAATCGCGTAAATACTGCTTAAAACCTTAATATCTGCAATTTTTCCAACAAAATGAATATTGTTTTCTAAATGATGTTTTCTCACATATGTGCGCATTTCTTCTTCGTTTAATCCTTCACCGACTAAATAAAGATGATAAGAATTATCTTTTCGAATCAATCGAAGCATGGTATGTAACACTAATTTAAGATTTTTAACAAACCGAAGTTGTCCAACGTATAATAAGTTTTTATGCGCTTTATCAATTTTAAAATCCTGTCGCGCTTTTTCTTTAATTTCATCAATATGTTCAGGATAGACGAAATCTGTACCATTTTCCATTACAAAAACTTCTTTTTCATACCCATACGATTTTAATATTTCGGCCGCTTTTCTAGAAGGTGCCCAAACTTCATCACATTGTTCAAAGAAATCTACAATATATTTAATCATCCAATTGGTGAGCACTTTATTATTCGTAGTGGCTAAAAAGTCTTCTTTAAATTGACTATGAAATGTTGCAACCACTGGAATATTCTTTTTCTTTGCTAGTTTTAAAGCATAATGACCCATAAAAAAAGGCGAATGGCAATGGTAGATTTCACCATCAAAATCTAGAATCTTCTTTGTTAATTCACGATCCGTTTTAGGAAAAGGGACTTCAAAATTATTAAATGTCATTACCTTTGTTAATTTTCTACATACTGGATACGAAAATTTCGAATCATCATAGGGATGCTTTTCATACTTAGGAACGACAACAATACAATCTTCTTTTTGATTTAAGCGTAACGCGCAATTATGAACAACTTTAACGACACCATCAATTTGCGGAAAAAAATTGTCGCAAAACTGAACAATGCGTAGTTTCGACATGTCACCTGCCATAAATCGTTCAACTCCTTACAAAGTAAGGCTATTATAAAAAATTGTTTTTGTAAAGTCAATTTTTAAAGGTCATAAAAAATATAACATTTCACACATTTGTCGTAAGTTTACCTTTAACTAGTTTTCATTACCAACGTAATTATCACTTGTTCTACCTAATTTTGGTTATAGCCCCATTAGATTTCTATTTTTTATTATTGCAATATTTTTTAATTTTGGTATAATATACACGCTTGCAGGCATGGCGGAATGGTAGACGCGTACGTTTGAGGGGCGTATGGGGAGACCCGTGTGAGTTCAAGTCTCATTGCCTGCACCAGTTTTTAAAAGATAAGGCTGATTTTGATTGGCCTTTTTTATTTTTATAAAAAAAACGTAGCTTCTGCTACGTTTTATAATATACTTTTAAGTTTTCTTTCAATGGGGCGAATAATCTTTTTCACTGTACCTTCTATGAAAGGATTTGCTAAATGCGCTTTCTTTAAAAGAAGAGTGAACGGATATTTTCCGCCTAAATTGCAGAGACGATTATATTTTTTCCATGCCTTTTTATAATCTTTTTGCATTTCAATTAAGAATTCAAAAGCAACCACTTGAGCCAAAGTATAATCAATATAATAGAATGGACTTTCAAAAATATGTCTTTGTTTCATCCAGAATCCACCCAAATCTAAGAAACTACCTTTTCTGTATTCTTTATGAGGTAGATATTTCTTTTCAATTTCTCTCCACTTTGCCAATCGTTCTTGATGGGTAACATCAGGATTTTCATATACAAAGTGTTGGAATTCATCCACAGCAACTCCATAAGGTAAGAAAGTTACTGCATTAGATAAATGGGCAAATAAGAATTTCTTTTCTTGATCACCAAAGAAATCTTTCATCCAAGGCCAAGCAAAGAATTCCATGCTCATTGAATGAATTTCACAAGCTTCATAGGTTGGAGATTGAAGAACTTGGGGAAAAATTTTACGAGCGCAATAACCTTGATAAGAATGGCCGATTTCATGGGTTAAAACTTCCACATCGCCTTGTGTTCCATTGAAGTTTGCAAAGACGAATGGGAATTCATAGCGGGATAAATAGGTCATATATCCTCCCCCACTTTTTCCAGCTCTTGCATCTAAGTCTAAAAGATGATGTTCACACATGAAACGGAAGAAAGATCCCGTTTCTGCACTCATTTCATCATACATTTTTTGCGCTTTTAACACTAAAGTGTCACGATTACCGATTGGTGTTGGATTACCATCTTTAAATGTTAAATTGTAATCATAATATTTGGGATTTTTGATTTCTAATCTCTTGGCTTGTTGACGGAAGAGTTTTTTGGTAACCGGAACAACATCATGATAAATTTGATCGCGATATTTTTTCACTTCTTCAGCGCCATAATCGGTTCTTCCTAAACGAAGATATCCTAATTCAACAAAGTTTTTGTAGCCTAATTTATGAGCCATTTTCGTACGAACATGCACTAAATCATCATAAATTTTGCCGAGTTCTTCATTGTGCTCTTCAAAGAACTTCCAATAAGCCTTGGAAGCTTCTTTCCGTGTTTCGCGGTCTAAATCTTCCGTGAATTTTGCAAGTTGTGAAAGATTATAGATTTCTCCTCTAAAAGGAATCTTAGCCGCACTCACGACGCGGTTATATTGGGTAAGTAATCGATTCTCTTCTTGTAAATCTTCAACAATACGATCATCAAAACTTTCCACTTTAGCGCGATAAATATTCATGAAATGTTCGCCAAAGATTTTCTTTAATTCCTCATAATAAGGCGAAGAAAGCATAGCTTTGGCAAAAGGAATATTTAAAATGGATTCAATTTCAGGAATAAGTTCATCCGCTTTGGCTTGCGCTTCTTGATATTCTGGATCTTGGGTATTTAAGGTATATCGAATGGAAATAACCGTTAAATCCGATTGAATGTTAAAGTAATATTTATCAAATTTACGAATTACTTTTGCTTGTTCTTTAGCACTTGTGGCATTTTGAAATTCTTCTAAAAACTTTTTTGCTTTCTTTTCCACAATTGTAAGATTAGGAATTCGTAAAGGAATTTCTTCAAATGTCATTTACTTCACCTCAAGAATCATGCTTGGTTCTGTCATTTCTTCAGGAACTTTTTCTCCTAATAAGCTAATAATTGTTGGTGCAATGTTCGACAATTTACCATCTTTTCTTAAAACTGCACCTGGGATATTGATGGAATATGGAACTGGGTTGGTGGTATGAGCGGTATATGGTTTACCTTCATCATCAATGACCATTTCTGCATTTCCGTGGTCTGCAGTAATCATTAAAACGGCATCGTTATCTTCAGCCCATTTGATTAATCTTCCGCAGCAAGTATCGATATCTTCAACGGCTTTAACAACAGCATTTTCAACAGCGGTATGACCCACCATGTCGCAGTTAGCAAAGTTTAAAATAACGACATCTAAGTTATGTTCATTTAAAGCTTCTAAAAGGCGATCGGTTACTTCATAAGCAGACATTTCTGGTTTTAAATCATAAGTTGCTACTTTAGGTGAATTGACTAAAATACGGCGGCAATTCTTTAATGCTGGTTGTGTTACACCATCATAATTCACCGTTCCATCAAAGAAGAAGGTAACGTGAGCGTATTTTTCGGTTTCAGCAATACGAAGTTGACGGTAGCCATGATCGGCTAACCAGACACCTAAAACATTCTTTAAGCTTGGTAAAGCAAAAGCGATTTCGCCTAATACAGAATCCGCATATTTCATTGTACTCACAAAGAAAATGTTCTTTAAAATATGGCCTGGTACATAAGCTTTATAAACTGGATTACCTTGTTCATTCACTGGTGGATGCTCATAGTAATGTGGGTTGGTAATCATGGTACCAATTTGAATCGCACGGTCTGGACGGAAGTTCATGAAGATGACAGCATCATCATCTTGAATTTGTCCTTCAACGCCTTCGTGATAATGTGGCAAAATGAATTCGTCACTTGCTTCTTTTCCCGTAGTTGGTAAATAAGTATATTGTTCTTTTAAGAAATCATGATAATCCTTGAAACTTGGTCCATCATGATCAACCATGACGCGATAAGCAATATCGTTACGGTCTAAGTTTTTATCACGATCCATAGCGTAATAACGGCCACTGATATCAGCGATTTGACCGACTTTTAATTCATCCATCGCGTGTTGTAAAGTATCTAAGTAATGAACGCCACTTTGTGGATCAACGTCTCTTCCATCCATAAAGCAGTGAACGTAAACTTGGTCAAGTCCTTGTTCTTTGGCTAAACGAAGCATTGCGACAATATGATCAATATGGCTATGAACACCGCCATCGCTAAGTAGGCCCATTACATGTAATTTGGAGTGATGTTTTTTTACATGTTCAATAGCGTGAAGATAATGTGGATTTTTATAAAAATCGCCATCCTCTACAGCTTTGTTTAATAAAGTAAGTGATTGATAAACAACGCGTCCGGCGCCCAAATTTAAATGGCCAACTTCCGAGTTTCCCATTTGACCTTTTGGTAAACCTACCGCCATCCCCGAAGCTTCAATTAAAGTCGTTGGGTATTTTTCAAAAAAGGCGGTAAGATTAGGCTTTTTTGCCTCATAAACAGCGTTTCCACGCGTTTCTTTACGATAGCCGAAGCCATCTAAAATACAAAGAATAATAGGTTTTTTCATAAAATAATTCCCTCTCTTTCGTAATCATTATAGCGAGGTCTTTTCTAAAAGAAAAGAAAAACGATATGTTTTTTTATACAAAAATCATAATTTTCACTCACCAATAAAAGGACGAAAGATATATTTTTATGAGAATAAGTATACAGTTGGTGCGCCTTTGAATAACAATTTGACTAAATAAGGTTTTTCATATAGAATATATGAAAGGAGGAATTATTATGGCAAAGAAACCAATTATTGCTCTTATTTATGATTTTGATAAGACCTTATGCACGGATGATATGCAAAACTATAGTTTCATTCCTAACTTAGGAATGACACCACAAGAATTTTGGTCAGAAACAGGAAAATTATCGGAGAAGTATCAAATCGAAAGAATTCTTTCATATATGTACATGATGGTATTAAAATGTCGAGAAAAAGGTATTCCTTTAACCAAAGAATATTTGACTTCACTTGGCAAAAATATCACCTTTTATCGTGGCGTTGAAACATGGTTTAAAAGAATCAATGAATATGGTAGTTCTTTAGGCTTCCAAGTGGAACATTATATCGTTTCATCGGGAACCAAAGAGATTATTGACGGTTGTAAAATTGCTAGCGAATTTAAAGCTATTTTTGGCTGTGAATTCCACTATGGCGAAGACGGCACTGCCATTTGGCCAAAGAACGCAATCAACTACACGGCAAAAACACAATATCTTTTCCGTATTAGTAAAGGCGTCTTAGATCAAACCGATGACGCTGGTGTGAATGAAAAACAAGGTGAACGTCGTATTCCCTACACCAACATGATTTATTTTGGTGATGGAATGACCGATATTCCTTTTATGATTCTTGTCAAAAATAATGGTGGTCACTCTATCGCGATTTATCAAGAAGGTAAAAAGGAAAAAGTGAATCAATTATATGAAGACGGTCGTGTAAACTTTGTAAGTTTAGCTGACTATAGTAAGAATAGTGATTTAGAAAAAGTTGTGCAATTAATTTTCCAAAAAATTGCGCTAAATGATCAACTATCTCGAAAAGAAGAAAAATTATATACAAAAGATCGATGAAAATAGCTCTCATGGGCTGTTTTCTTTGTTTTATATTTATTGTAATTATGAACAATGAATGATATATTGATAACGTATTTTGAAGGAGAAAACATATGAACATTGCAATTATTCTTGCTGCGGGAAGCGGAACTCGAATGGGAAATGCCTCTGTACCTAAGCAATTTTTAATGATTTATAATAAACCTATCGTAGTTCACACAATCGAACAATTTGAAATGCACTTCGACATTGATGAAATTGTCGTCGTTACCAAAAAAGATTACATCGATGAAATTAAGGTTTGGATTCGTCAATTTGATTTATCTAAAGTTCATCATGTCGTAGAAGGTGGAGATACAAGACAAGCCTCTGTTTATAATGGATTACTCGCTATCGCTCCTTTTGCTAAAAATGATGATATCGTTTTAATTCATGATTCTGCTCGTCCTTTAGTGAATGGAAGAATTATTTCTGATAACATTGAAGGCGCTTTACGTTATGGCGCCGTAGACACGGTTATTCCTTCAGCAGATACAATTATTCATTCGCAAGACGGAGAAAAGATTGATGATGTTCCTCTTAGAAAAGAACTATTTTTAGGACAAACCCCACAATCTTTCCGTTATGAAAAAATTATGAAAGCGCATCAAGAAGCTATTAAAAATCATATTGAAAATGCGAGTGATGACGCCCAATTAATTCGTAAAAACCAAGGAGAAGTTTATTTAGTAAATGGTGATCGTTTGAATTTCAAAATCACCACTTTTGATGATTTAATGATGTTAAAAGCTTTACTTAAAATTGGAAAAACCGAGGTACAATAATTATGTTTTCTAAAACGTATAAAATCGTAAATCCTAAGGTGATTGAGGAATTTTTAGAGAACGTAAGTCCTTTAGATACTGAAGCCATTGTGCAAATCGATAAACTCGCTGTTTGTAAAGCTGATCTCCGCTACTACTTGGGATTAAGAGCGAAAGAAGTTCTTGAAAAAAAATATCCGATTACTCCAATTCATGAAGCGGTCGGTGTGGTTTTAAAAGATCCAAGTGGAAAGTTTAAAAAAGGTGACCACGTCATCTTAGTTCCTAATCTTGTCGATGAAAGCAAATGCGCTTCTTGTTTAGTTTCCCGTTGCCAAGATTATGATATTGAACAAAACTATTGCCCTAACGCTAAATTTGCTAGTAGTACCTGTGATGGATTCTTAAGAAAGTATGTTACCTATAATACGAATTTCTTAGTGAAATACAATGAAGAAATTCCTGCAAAATATGCAGTTTTTTCTGAATTACTCAGCGTTGCTAATGCGGCAATACGAAGAATTCATATTAAAGAAAATGATCAAATTGCCATATGGGGCGATGGCCTAATGGCGTATGTAGTCTACGTTATATTAAATAAAGTTCTTCACCATCCTGTTACCGTGATTGGTTTAAATAAAGACAAGTTACAAACTTTCCAAGGTGCTTCTACTTTTTCCATTCAAGAAGTAAAAGCGGCTCATTTAACCTTTGATACTTTATTTGAATGCGTAGGTGGTAATGGCTCGGAAGTTGCTATTAACGAAATGATCGATCAAGCACGAGTGGGTGCAACTCTCGTACTCATGGGGGTTAGTGAAAATCGAGTACAAATTAATACACGTAGCATTTTAGAAAAAGGCCTTGTCTTAAAAGGTGTAACTAGAAGCTCTGTCAATGATTTTATTCAAGTAGCGCAATACATTGAGTTGCCAGAAGTCATTGAAGCAATCAAACCACTTGTACTCTCCATCACTAATATCAAAAGCGTTACCGATATTTATCACGTTTTTGATGAAGAAGCTAATAATAAAACGATAGTTGGAAAAAATATTATGGAGTTTTAATGATGAATGATACTATACTATATGCGGTGGGAGAAATCCATGAAGGAACCATCACGGGAATTCAACCCTATGGCGCATTTGTTCTTTTTCCAAATGGCCAACAAGGGTTAATCCATATTTCCGAAATCTCCTCTCGCTTTGTTAGAAGTATAAACGACTATGTTCAAATTGGGAAAATGGTGCGCGTCAAAATCATTGGCGAAGATGCCCAAAACCATTACTTGCGTTTATCCTTAAAACAAACGGTTGAAAGAGAACGGCAAATTGTTCGTAGACCACCCGTATTAAAAAGAAAAAGAAAAAACGACGATGAAGCAAAAGATTTCCAAGCCTTAGCCGACCATTTAGATCAATGGATAGAAGATGCTTGGAAAAAAGAGGAGAAAACAAAATGATTCAATTAGATTTAGCACACACGCATACCGATGTGAAATTTGAAGATTATCAAGAAAAAGTTAAAAAAATCCATCACATGATTTTAGATAAGACCGGTGCTGGAAATGATTTCTTAGGCTGGACAACTTGGCCAAGAGACTATGATAAAGAAGAAGTCCAACGCATGATTGAAGATGCAAAGTACGTTAGAGAGCATTTCGATGTCTTAGTCGTTTGTGGTATTGGCGGTTCCTATTTAGGCGCTCGCGCAGCCATTGAAGCTTTAAATGGTTTATTCCCAAATGACCATTTAAAAATCATTTATATGGGTCAAACTTTTTCACCTAAATATTTAGCCCAAGTCATGGACTATTTAAAAGACAAAAACTTTGCCATTAACGTAATTTCTAAATCAGGTACCACCACTGAAACTTCCATCTCTTTCCGTTTATTACGCGAAATGTTAGAAACTAAAATTGGTAAAGAAGCGGCTAAAAAAGCCATTTATGCGACAACCGATAAAGAAAAAGGTGCTTTAAAAACTTTATCCACCCAAGAAGGATATACTACTTATGTTCTTCCTGATGATATCGGTGGCCGTTACTCTGTTTTAACCGCAGTTGGTCTTTTCCCTATTGCTTGTAGTGGCGTTAACATTCAAGAAATGTTAGATGGGGCAAGAGAAGCCATGGAGCTTTATAACAATGAAGATTTGTCCACTAATATTTGTTATCAATATGCCGTAATGAGAGATTATTTCTATCATCATCAAAAGAGTGTTGAAATGTTTGTTACCTATGAACCTTCTTTAACGCAAATCGGTGAATGGTTAAAACAATTATTTGGCGAATCCGAAGGAAAAGAGAAAAAAGGTTTACTTCCTTCTTCTGTCACCTTCTCTACGGACTTACACTCAATGGGTCAATATATTCAAGATGGCACTCCTCTTCTATTTGAAACCGTTATTTATGTTGACCAACCAAAAGAAGATATTATCGTACCTCATGATGAACAAAATTTAGATGGATTAAACTACTTAGAAGGCAAAACACTCTCCTTTGTCAATGAAAAAGCCTTCCTTGGTACTTTAGATGCTCATGCGGAAAGCGGACACGTCCCAACGATGGTTCTTCACCTTGATCAAATGAACGCTCATAACTTAGGCCATCTATTCTTCTTCTTTATGCAAGCTTGCGCTATGAGTGCTTACTTATTAGAAATCAACCCATTTAATCAACCTGGCGTTGAAATCTATAAGAAGAACATGTTCCATCTTCTTGGAAAAAAAGGTTATTAATTTGATTTTTAGATGGCCCTAGAAAACTCTAAAAATCTAGGGCTTATCTTTATTTTAAAACACCTTCAACACGCGGCTTTTCACAATTTGAAAATTTGCTAAATTTTTTTAAAAATCTAATTGACTAAAAGTAGCAAGAATGATATATTATATAAGCACGCGTGTCCCATGGATGTTTAGCTCAGCTGGGAGAGCATCGCCTTTACACGGCGGGGGTCGGCGGTTCGATCCCGTCAACATCCACCATTCTTCGTATCTATATTTGGAGGAGTAGCGAAGTGGCCAAACGCGGTTGACTGTAAATCAATTCCTTAGGGTTCGGTGGTCCAAATCCACCCTCCTCCACCATCTTCTTTGGGGTATAGCCAAGTGGTAAGGCAACAGACTTTGACTCTGTCATTTCCCTGGTCCGATCCCAGGTACCCCAGCCAATTTTGACCCGTTAGCTCAGTCGGTAGAGCACTTGACTTTTAATCAAGGGGTCATGCGTTCGAGTCGCATACGGGTCACCATTCTTATACTTGCCCAGGTGGCGAAATAGGTAGACGCAAGGGACTTAAAATCCCTCGGTAGCGATACCGTACCGGTTCAAGTCCGGTCCCGGGCACCATAAGAAACAGATAAAGCCGATTTGCATCGGCTTTTTTTGTTGTTTATTATTGAATGATTATTTTACTAAACTATTTTGATTATAGATTTCACGAATGATTTTTTCCGAAATCAAACTAATTGCTGAGGCATTTAAACTACTATTTAAAATAATATCCGCGTATTTTTTGGTAGGCTCTACATATTTATCGTGCATCGGTTGTACCGTAGAAAGATATTGGGCCGTTACACTATCGATAGTACGTCCCCTTTCTTCAATATCCCGCTTCACTCTTCGAAGAATGCGAATATCCGCACTGACGTCGACATAAATCTTTAAATCGAATAAATCACGTAATTCTTTTAAATGGAATAGCAAAATACCTTCAACCACGATAATCGTAGCTGGTTTTATCGTAATCGTTTCTTTATCGCGCATATGCATTTTAAAATTATATATTGGCATTTCAATTGCTTTTCCTTGCTTTAACGCTTTTAAGTGCTGAATTAATAATTCCGTATCTAATGCTTCTGGACAGTCATAATTCACTTGTGCTCTTTCTTCTAGCGTCAAATGATCATGATTTTTATAGTAATTATCATATGCAATAACGGAAATGTTCTCTAAAAATTCCTTTTTTAAAATATCCGCGAGTGTCGTTTTTCCTGACCCCGTTCCCCCAGCAATGCCAATGATCATCATATTTCTACCTTTTAAATAATATTGATTATTTAATTTACCTTTCTTTGTAAAACCTTTTACGTACTTTATTTTAGCATAGTCCACACCACTTGAAAATAAATAACTTATGTTACTTTTTAATTTTATTTTATCTCCTTAAAATGCTATTTTATATATTATCGTAATTTTTTTCTATTTATCAATACATAATGGTTATATGATTAAATAATAGTCGAATATGTCAAAATAATTTATATAAACACTTCTAATTTCATTTTTTTAGATATATATTGTATTTATTTATAATTTATTCTATAATATAAGTACATGAGGAGTAGCGTACTCGAGTATCTTCAACATCCCTGTTATTTAACTGGAGATACTAATCTAAATAAGATTTCGCAAGATCATGGTGAAAAAGGAGCCATGGTCTTTTTCATAAAAATAATGTTGTAATGAATATGTTATGTTGTAAAGGAGGTAAATAACATGATTCAAAACATTTTACTTATTTTATTTTTGCTTGTCGTTATTACGTCTTTTAGTCTTTTGGTCTACTCAGTATCTAAAAAGAAAAGTAAAGAAAAAAATGCGAAAAATAAAAAAATAGCACAAATATCAACGATTAGCCTTTGTGTCTCTTTTATTTGTACATTTTTAATTCCATCTTCGTTCCATCAAGTCGAAGCTGGCCAAGTAGCGGTTATGAAAAGCTTAGGCAAAATTGTCGGTACAAGAATGCCTGGTACTTATTTTGATTTCTGTTTAACCAGTAAATACATTTATTTTGACACTACTGTGCAAAAACTGGATATCAACACTAATTCTTATTCTAGCGATGCCCAGACGATGAATATTCAAATGACGGTGCAATATCGTATTGATCCTTCAAAGGCCGAAAATATCTTAACCGAGTATTCTAACATGTCCTCTCTAGCCCAACGTATTGAAAAAGTTGCCGATGACAATGTAAAATCCATACTTTCTAAATACACCGCTATGAAGATTATTGAAACCCGCTCTATGATTTCTCCAGAAGTTGAACAAACCATTAAAGAAGCTGTAGGTAATCGTTATTACGTTCAAGTGACTGCCGTGAACTTAACAAATATCGACTTCACTGACGAATTTGAAAAAGCCGTTGAAGATAAAGTTGTAGCGGAACAACAAAAAGAAGCCGCTATTACAAAAGCCGAACAAGAATTAGAAGTTGCCAAACTCACTGCTCAAGCGAAAATTGAAGCTGCACGTGGGGACGCTGAGAGTCAAAAGATTATTGCATCAGCTTCCGCAGAAGCCATGGCCCTTAAGATTGTGGAATTAGCAAAATCATTAGGCTTTACAGTGAATGAAACTTATATTCAAAACATTGAAACTTTATTTGAAATGGTTGAAACAGGCGAAAAGATTTCTTCTCAAAACGAAGAAACAGAAGTCACTTCTTCTCCAATTACTGGTGTGATGATTTCCTATGAAAATGAAGGTACAATAAGAAAAACGATTACTACTTCGCTTGTTAGCACACAATATTCAATTGTCTATGATGAAAGTCATACAAAAGAAGACTTAAAAGTTATCGTTGATTTTGTCAAATACTTAGAATATCTAGAAAAATGGGATGGTAAATTACCTGAGGTGATGACCGGCACGGATGGTGTTGATATCATTATTCCTTCAGATAGCAATCCCTCGACAGGCGTTTAAAAACAAGTCGCTTTGGTTAACTCAAAGCGACTTTTTCTTCATTATCAAAAGCTAATTGAAATTACTTCTGATTCTATTGTATCTACGCCAACTTCCCCCAAATAACCTCCATACATAAAATAAGTTAAGCCAATAAAACCATTGACACTTTTACTTCCGTCGGTACTTGAAATAATAACCGATATATTGTATTTCAAATATCCACAACCTTTGTCTACATCTTCCTTTGTTATTGTCTTTAAAGCAGATTTATCTTCATTTGTTAAAGCCATTTTCCATAAGTCTATAGAGGTGAAGCAGGCATAATTTGTATCAGTGATTTTTGATAGTTTTAGATTCAAATACTTTGTAAAATTATCTGTATATTTGTTAGAAAGATCGGTTGTATTTTCAATCATAGCTATTGCTTGAATTTTCATATCGAAATCAAATGTGTCATTTGTTTTCGTAAATTCAGTATAAGTAACCTCATAAAAATTTGATTTTTTAAAATCTTCAATTCGTCGATAAGATGAATTGGTCCATTCCTTATAATCATTAACCACAGCAAAATTATTCTTTCTTACAGAAAGACTTTTAATTTTTTTCACGTAATCTAAAACAATCGTCGCTTGCGCTTTTGAATTGGCTTTTGAAGTAAGAATAAAATGAATTTGTTGACCAAAAGGCTTTTTACAAGATAAAGTAATTAAATGATTGCTTTCATCAATGGAAAAATCCATCACCGCTGAACAATCTGTTCCATCTATATAGTTCAATGATCCTTTTACACTTTGATTTGTTGCATTATAAGGGGTAAAAGAATAACTAAAAACTTCGTCTTTTTCCCCATATGTGTTGTCGTTAACGGTCAACCTACGCACTTCCAATCCATTTTGTATAATGGTAATTTCATCGCTCGGTTGTGCAGTTTCTATTTTATTAACAACTCTAAAAGTTATCCCAACACAGAGTATTGATAATAGGCCAATGATGATTCCTTTTCTTATTTTTTTTCTTTCCATTTTGCAATAATGCATCTTTAAATTCAGAAAAAGTATTCTAGTAAAAATGAAAAACATGATTACTAAAAACAAACTAGTTGATTAAGTAGTAAACTACTTTGATTCACCTAAATATTCCTGATATTTACAAGATGTAATTCTCCTTTCTTTTTTTGCTTACATTTATATATATGAAAGAAAGAAAATTTTCCCTAAAAAAAAGAAGGATTTCTCCTTCTTTACCACTTCTTATAATTCTTTTTATAGTCCTTATAGGACATATGCACATCGGCGCCTTTAGTATGATGTTTAGCGCATCTTTTATTTTCTGGAGGTAATTTCATATAATCTCCATAGATTGCTGTAAGGAATTCATCGTATTTTTCTGGAATCATAACTTCCATTCCTTCAAACATCGCTTTACTTCCTTCACCGAATAATTCTCTTTTAATAATTTCTCTTCCAAACCAAGCGCCTTGTAAATTCGCTACATAATAGCATTCATCATATTTCTTCTTTTTCATGATTCGATCAATGCGTTTATTCATATGATGGTTGATATTCCAGACATAATTAGGATACATAAAAATATCTAAAAGAATATCTAAAGGCCACCACCATTTACGCGGTCTACGGGTTGCGCAACGTGGATAAATTAGCCACATTCTAAACCATACGCGGAATAATTTATATTTCATCGCAAAAGAAACTTTTCCACTTTTTTTAGAAACACCATCTAAAGGGAAAATATCAATCCAAATACCATGATTCATTTGTGTAAAGCAATAGGTTGCTTCTACATACGTTGTATTTGAATTTCTTAATTTAGCAAAGTTATAAGGGTAATTTGGATCGGTTTCATAGGTTTGAAGGAAAATATCGCCGGTAAATTCTTTTTTTCCTAATTCGATAAAACGATCATAATCTTCACGAGGTAAAGCGACATCTACATCATCATCCCAAGGAATGAAGCCTTGATGTCTTACCGCACCTAAAGCAGATCCACCAACTAAAAAATATTTTAAATTGTGTTTCTCACAAAACTCTACAAATGTCTTTAATAACTGAAATTCTACTTCTTGTAATTCTGTCATAATTTTGTTACCACCTTGTTACATTATAGCAATAGTGTATTAGAAATGCAATGTAGCACTTTTTGTGCTTTTTGCACTAATCATTTTTATTTTATTTTTTTCTGGATATGCTATAATAGTAACCGACTATTGGAGGAATTCAGGATGGAAGAACTTACGACAGAACAAAAAATTGAAATTGTATTAGATAAAATTCGTCCCTTTATTCGTAGAGATGGCGGGGATGTTGAATTTGTATCATTTAAAGATGGTATCGTTTACGTTAAAATGCAAGGTGCATGCGCTGATTGCATGATGATTGACGCAACAATTACCGAAGGAATTGAAGTCATTTTAATGGAAGAAGTTCCTGGCGTCTTAGGTGTTAAACTTGCTAAAGATTAAGTCGTAGTCATACGGCTTTTTTTATGCGTTTAAAAGCCATGAAATGGGTCGAATACCATAATTTTTCACTAAAAGTTGTTCCACTTTTTTTAATTCTAGTAAGTCTTGATTCATCTCACGATAATACGCTAAAATCTGTTTTCTAACATCTACTCTTTCCCCATAATGTTTTTCCAACAAATCAAAGAATCGCGTAGGGAATAGCATACGCGCAAATAACAAGCTAACTTCTTTAATGGATAATTGATAAGTAGGAAGAATTTGAAGAAGTTCTGTTGTGGTAATTACCTTATATTTCCAAGCCTCTGCAATATCGCGAATCGGTGAATCTAAGATTAAATTTAATGGATCAAAAACCGTATGCGAATCTAATGATTCTAATCTTCGATGGCTTAAAGTTAATGGTGAAATTTCTTTTCCATAATCAATCGCAATTTCGGTTAGATATTGTAAAGCATTTTCCGCTAAACCTAAGGCGTAAATAGCGGCGACCATAATCTTTTGATAAGCAAAATCATCCACCCGAATAGATGGTAATATTTTTTGTTCAATCGAATTAATTTTTTCTTCCCATAAACTCGATAAATAAGTTGTCGTATAAGGAATTTCTGATGGGGAATTCACATATTGTTGATGAATTTTTATAATGTCCTGAATTCTCATTTTTTGTTTTTTCGTGGCCACTAAAATAACTTTTCCATAATCATCTTCACTGATGAATGTGCCTTTTCGATTGGTTATGATTTGAGCACCCATGGTCGGAAAAAGTTGCATTAACGTTTGTAAAAAATCATTTAGCGATTGTAGTTCTTCCTCTTTTTGATCCTGAATTGCTTCTAATTTAAAAGTCCATCCTTCTAATTCAAATTCACTATCATCTTCATGCGGAGGATAATAACCATATTGATCAAAAAGAAAAGCGCGCATACCATCACCACCTTATTTCACTATATGCACGAGTATAAAAAAAACATTCTCTAAGAGAATGCTTTTATTCTTTTGGGAAGTTTTTCATATCATTAATAATAATAAATCCTTCTTCATTCATTACGTTTTCGCGGTTATATTTCATTCTTTCACCTTTCGGTGTTAAAAAGAAACCGCCTGCTTCTTCTACAATGATTTGACTTGCTGCTGTATCCCATTCTTTGGTTCCCGTTCCCCATTTATATTGAACTTCGGCGAGTCCAGAAGCAATTCGACATGCTTTAATTGAACTTCCGTATGCTTCATAAGAAGTAATTAAATCTCTATGATTTTGATAATACTCTTCTTCTTTTTTAGATACATGGAAGTGAGACACTAGCATCGTTAAATTTGTGGTTTTATCATTGACATGGATTTTTTCGATTTTTCCGTCAGGGAAAATATGATAAGCTCCTTGCCCTTTTATCGCATAATAAATATCACCCGAAACAGGAATAGAAATAACGCCTAATATCACTTCATGCTGATACGATAAAGCAACATTTGTAGTAAATTCATTATCACGTTTTACAAAATCCTTCGTTCCATCAACAGGATCTACAATCCAACAATAAGGATTTTTAATTCTTTCTAAATGGTCTTCCGATTCTTCGGTTAAAATTGCATGATCTGGGAAGTTTTCATGCAACATAGTGCGTATAATTTGATCAGCGCCTTTATCCGCTAAAGTGACAGGGGAATTATCCGCTTTGATTTCTACTTCAAAGCTTTCATGATATATTCTTAAAATTTCAATCCTCGCTTTTTTTACTGCTTCTAAAGCGATTTCTAATTCTCTTTTCCAAGTTTCCATAATTTACTCCTTAACAATCAGTTCATCTAGTTCCTTTAGAATTTCTAGAGTTTCTTCACGGGTTTTCACCGTACAACCAGCCGCTAAAGGATGTCCTCCGCCTCCATGACGAGCACATACCGGTTGAATAAAAGGTCCTGAACTTCTTACTTCTACTTTAATCACACCACTTTCATCTTCAGCGAAACATACCCAAATAGGAAATCCTTTAATATTAGAAATAAAGTTAACCATTAAAGAGGCATGATGGGATTCTAGATTAAATAGCTCTAAAGCATCTGGAGTAAAGTAAATATAAATTACGCCTTTTTTTGTTTTCATATAATGAGAATAAACATAGCCTTTTAATAATAAAGAATCTTCATTAATTTCATACAATCGATGATAGATTTCATTAGAATTTGCGCCTTTTTCAATCAAAAAGGCTGCGTAATTGAACGTTTTCACGGTAAGAGGTTGATATTGAAAACGACCTGAATCGGTAACTAAGCCTAAATATAAAGCGTTTGCCCCTGTTTCATTTAATTCCCAATGATTTTCGATAATAAGTTCCGCAATCATTTCACAAGTTGCCACACGTGCGTCATCGATCCAACGTACAGTTCCAAAGGAATTACCTTCAATGTGATGGTCAATCATGATTTGCTCTTTAGCATGTAAAATTCTTTGATCTTCTGCACGATCAATCGAATTAAAATCTAACGCAATCGCTAAACTATTTTCAATAACATCTAAAGTTATTTCATCCATTGGAGAAATCATTTCTAAAAATTTACGATATCCTGTTCCTACAGCATAAATTTTTTTATCTGGATAATGTATTTTTAAAGCTTCTTTTAAGCCAATTTGTGAACCATAACAGTCTCCATCGGGATGAATATGTCCAAAAATAACAATGGAATCATAGGCTTCAATTCGTTGAATTAAGGGTTGAAAGTCCATGGTTTTAACCTCCTAGCCTTATATTATAACATAAAAAAAGCAAATCATGTAAAATGACTTGCTCTTCTCTTTTTATTTATGCTTTTTTAAATCAATTAGCAATCAGCTTTTCCGATACAGCCAAAGACTTCACACTTTGCATGAACGACTTGACGAATACCTTCTTTACCTGGACCAATAATCTTACGTGGGTCATAGACCTTGCTATCATTAGCTAAAACTTCACGAACAATCTTTGTCCAAGCTTGTTGAGATTCAGTATTCACGTTAATCTTGCAAGTACCTCTTTCAATCGCCATACGAATTTGGAAATCAGGAATTCCAGAGCCACCATGTAACACTAATGGAATCTTGACTAAATCAGCGATCTCTTTCATTTCGTTGAAACCTAATTTTGGTTCACCATGGTATGGACCATGAACGGAACCTAAAGCTGGGGCTAAGCAATCAAGACCTGTTTCTTTTACCATGCGAACGCATTCTTCAGGAACAGCATACATAGATTCGGCTACAACGTGATCTTCTTGTCCACCAACACGGCCTAATTCTGCTTCTACAGAAACACCACGAGCGTGGGCATATTCCACGACTTCTTTGGTTTGTGCAATGTTTTCTTCTAATGGGAAGTGAGAAGCATCAATCATAACGGAGGTAAATCCTGCGTCGATTGCAGCTTTACAAGTTGCTACTGAATCGCCATGGTCTACGTGTAAGGCCACTGGTACAGTAATGTGGTGATCTTGGATTAAGCCTTTGACTAATCCTACCACTGTGTTCCATCCGCCCATGTATTTAGCCGCACCGCTTGTGCAACCTAAAATCACAGGAGCTCTTAAAGCTTCGCATTCATCCAAAATAGCTTGTGTCCATTCAACGTTATTAATGTTGAATTGGCCAACAGCGTATTTGCCTTCGCGTGCTTTTTCAAGCATTTCTTTCATACTAACTAATGCCATAAATTTAAATCTCCTTTTCTTTTATTTAAAACTCATTATCTTCTGAGTTTTCTTCCTTTTCTTCTTCGTCTTCACCGAGACTTTCTTCGTCATCTTTTTCTTCTGAATCGCCTTCTAACATCTTGTTATATTCGACATCTTCTTCATCGACATCTTCATCAGAAGTAGTTTCAACATCACTATAGACATCATTCATATCAATATGAACTTTATCAAAAGTGTGACGAGAACGTAAGTCCCATTTATTATCACCTAAGGTCACAAAGCGACCATCTAAGGATAAATTCGTATAGAATTGACCCATTAATCTTTTAGCGGTCTCTTCATCATAGCCTTGAACACGAATCACTTCTTCCCAAATTTCTTTAAAAGAAACTTCTTTTCCCGTGTTAACAATTAAATCAAAAGCAACGTCTAAATTTGATTTTCCACTCATCTTTTTTTCCTCCCATTACATTTCTTTTGGTGCGGACACACCAATTAAAGATAAAGCATTTTTCATAACAATAGATGCAGCTTTTGCTAAAGCTAAACGAGATTTCGTTATTGCAAGTTGCTCTCTATCAATTAAACGACATTCGGTATAAAAACCATGGATCAAGCCTGCTAATTTTTGAATGTACGCAACCATTTTATAAGGGGAGCGAGTACAGGCAGCATCTAATACCTCTTTTGGATAATCGGATAGATGTTTCATTAAATCCATTTCTTTAGCTTGGGTTAATAGACTTCCTTGTAACTCAATGTCTATATCACTTGCTAAATTTAACACTTTATAGAGTCTAGCATAAGCATATTGTGCATAATACACTGGATTGGCACTCGATTGCTCTCTTGCTAAATCTAAATCAAAATCTAAATGCGCACTGGCTGCTCTTGCAACGAAGAAGTAACGGACTGCGTCCACCCCAACTTCTTCACATAATTCACGCATAGATACCGCATTACCTGTTCTTTTTGACATTTTATATTCTGCACCATCTTTAAACAAACGAACCATTTGAATTAATTCAATATCTAAGACATCGCGAGAATACCCAAACATCATCAAGGCAGCTTTCATACGATTAATATAACCATGGTGATCAGCACCTAATACATCGACGAGTTGAACATAATTGCGTGAAAGCTTATCTAAGTGATAGGCAATATCAGGTAAAAGATAGGTATAACTACCATCTGACTTGATAATGACACGATCTTTATCATCGCCAAACATTGAAGTCTTTAAGAATAAAGCGCCATCTTGTTCATAGCAGTATTCTTTGGTATGTTCAAGAACTTTTTCAACACCTTGATTTGCACGAATCGCAGTTTCAAAGGAGTAACGGTCAAAATAAACACCAAAATCTTTTAAATCACGATCTAATTTTTGTAATTCTAATTCCGCACCATGTCTTTTAAAGTAGTTTTCACTTTCTGGCGTATCAGTTAAATACTTATCGCCGACTTCTTCTTTCATGGTTTTTGCAATTTCAATTAAATCGGCTCCATGATATCCATCTTCAGGAACTTCAATATGATCGCCGAACAATTGATGGTAGCGAGCCCGAATGGATTTTCCTAAATTGGTAATTTGGTTTCCAGCATCGTTAACGTAGAATTCACGAGTTACATCATAGCCTACTTTACTATAAAGGCGGCAAATCGTATCGCCAATTGCCGCGCCACGAGCGTGACCTAAGTGCAAATCACCCGTTGGGTTTGCGGAAACGAATTCCACATTAATTCTTTGATGTTTTCCATAATTAGAATCACCAAAATGATCTTCTTCACTTAAAATTTTTGTAATAACATCCGATAAGGATTCCGATTTCATGAAGAAATTAATAAATCCTGGACGTACGACTTCCACTTTTTCAAAGGAACTTTTGTCCATAGCACCAACAAGTTCTTCCGCAATCACTAAAGGATTTTTGTGCAATTCTTTTGCCATTTGCATTGCTACATTGGTAGCGTAATCTCCATGAATTTTTTCTTTTGATCTTTCAATAACAATGCGATCAGTAGAGACATTAACGCCTAATTGTTCCAATGCCTTTTGGATGACTTCTTTTAGCATTAAATCGACAGACATTTATATCACGCTCACTTTCCATTTGTTATTAGAAATAACACTTTGCTTTGAAAATATATCATATTTCATATAAATTGCAAGACCTTTCCTATCAAATTCCCTGAGTACAAAGTCTAATTTCATGACATGATTTCCCATTTGATAACTTCCTTCTTGCTTGGAATGAAGAATAAAGGGAATCATGGCTTGATAGTGGGCAGAATGAATTTTAACAAAGACACCACCTTCAATGAACATAAATTTCATCATAAAAGGGCCTTCTTTCGTCTTGCCTTCATAAATGATTTCGTTTTCATCAATTTGATACGCCTCCATCTCTTGCTCTTCAATCAAGAGTTCTTCATCTATTTTTTGTTCACGTATCATCTTTACTCTTTTCTTTTCCACAAAATCACCGAAATCATTATACTTCAAAAGAAGTATAAAAAAAAGACAAATCATAAGAATAAAACGTTTTTTTGTGTTTACACTACATTTGAGGTGAAAAACAATGAAAAAAATACCAAAAAAATACTGGATTCGTTGGTTTATCTTTTCGCTTTTCGTATCTTTTATTCTTTCTGTTATTTTCAATATTGCCTTGCTTCTTAGTCCTAATTTCTACGCTTATCATGCAGAAGAAAACATAGTGTATGATCGAAATAATCAATTTGCTTTTTCTCTTCACTTCAATGAATATGGTTCTTATGTCCCTTTAGAAAAGATGAACCCTTGTATACAAAATGCCTTAGTGGCCTCTGAAGATAAACGATTTTATAAGCATCATGGTCTTGATTATCTTCGTATTATCAAAAGTGCTTTTAACAATTTAAAAAAAGGAGAAATTAAAGAAGGTGGTTCTACAATTACGCAACAATATGCTAGAACTTTATTTTTATCCAATGAAAAGACCTTAACGCGAAAAATTAAAGAAGCTTGGATTAGTAAAAAATTAGAGCAAACCCTCTCAAAGGACGAAATTTTAGAAGGTTATCTTAACGCTGCTTATTTCGGTCATAACATCTATGGAATCGTTGGCGCAAGTGATTATTATTATCATAAACTGCCTAGTGAATTAACTTTAGCGGAAAGTGCCATGTTAATCGGTATTCTAAGCGCTCCTACTTATTATTCACCAGAAACTAACTTACTCCTTGCAAAGCAAAAACAAAGAAATGTACTAAACGCGATGAAAAAGGAAAAAATGATTACAGAACGTGAATATTTTGATGCTTTAGATGAAAATATTCAGTATGCTTTTTCTTTTCAAAATGAACCATCAGTACAAACAAGATTTTACTATGATGCGCTTAAAAAACAACTAGAGCAAGACCAAATTACTACTTCTAATTATTATAAAATTGGTCAAGAAATTTATTCTTGTATTGATATGGAAGTACAAAATAAAATTGAAACTATCGTAAAAAGTCATCCTTTAAATTCTGAGATTAGTGTTGTAGTTATGAAGCCTTTTTCAGGAGATGTTTTAGCTTTGATTGGTGGAAAAAACTATGAAGAAAGTGCTTATAACCGTGCTATTTACGCAGCTCGTCAAACGGGCTCTACTATCAAGCCACTACTCTATTATTTAGGTTTAGAATATGGAATGACACCTTTAACCAAAATGAAAAGTGAACCCACAACTTTTTATATTAACGGAATTGGAGAATACGCACCTAAAAATGCGAACGAAAAATATGCAAACCGTGATATATCAATGGTCGAAGCTATTGCATTAAGTGATAATGTTTATGCAACGAAAACGATTTTATTACTTGGTTCAAAACCTTTTGCTCATCTTCTACAAAGATTTACGTCTCAAAATGTTGAAAGTAATCCGACCATTGGGTTAGGTACTAATAGCATGACACCTTTAGAGTTAGCGAGTTTATTTAATGCTTTTGCTAGTGAAGGCGCTTATTATCGTCCGCGTTTCTATCAAAGCGTTGAATCTTCTTTCCATGAAAAAATATCTTCTCGAAAAAGTACACCTTCTTTTTACTTAAATAAAGAAAGCGTCATTGAACTTAACTATATGCTCCGCTCCCCCTTTGACTCAGCTTTTAAATCCTACGCCAATCCATCTTTATTAGAATATGCTCCCGAAAAGAGATTTTCTGCAAAAACTGGAACCACTGATGCCGATCGTTGGGTGGTTGGATATAATCCTAATTATACGATTTGTGTGTGGTTAGGTAATGATGACAATTCTCCCATTCAAGATGGTGCTTTAGCAAAAATTATCTTTAAAGAAATCGCTAATGCCCTAATGGAAAAGCAAAAAGATACTTTTTATAGCGCTACTGGATTATTACCATTTTATTACCAAGGTAAAAACGGAAAAACATCATATACTTACTACGAAAAAAAATAAGCCAAGCGGCTTATTTCTTTTCATATAATAACACAATTGCAAAGGCTTCAATGGCTTCTTTTTTTCCTACACCATCTACGCCTTCATTGGTGCCAGCTTTAATCGAAACTTGATCGATAAAAACACCGAGTAAATTGGCAAGATTTTCTCTCATCTTTTGAGTATAAGGAAATAATTTAGGTTCTTCTAAGGTAATAGAAAGATCAATATTTCCTATTTCATAGCCTTTTTCTTTCATCATCTTGACCGCTTCTAAAACAAAATAAGAGGATTCTTTATTTTTAAAACGTTCATCCGTATTGGGAAAGAAATGCCCTAAGTCACCTAACGCTAATGCGCCTAAAATCGATTCCGCTACCGCGTGAAGAGCGACATCAGCGTCGCTATGCCCATCTAAACCTAAATGATAAGGAATTTCAATGCCACAGAGAAAGAGTTTTCGACCTTCTTTAAACACATGGATATCTTTTGCTTGTCCAATTCTAAACATAATGATTTTCCTTATACATTGAAACGGAAATGCATAATATCTCCATCTTTTGGAGCATAATCTTTTCCTTCAATTCTTAATTTTCCAGCTTCACGTACCGCTAATTCGGAGCGATATTCCATTATATCTTCGTAGGTATAAACCTCTGCTTTAATAAAGCCTCTTTCAAAATCGGTATGAATAACACCTGCGCATTGAGGCGCTAGCATGCCCGTTTTAAAAGTCCAAGCGCGGCACTCATCTTCACCAACGGTAAAGAAAGTGGATAAACCTAATAATGAATAAGCGCCTTTAATCACTAAATCAAGACCAGAATAGGTCGCACCAATCGCATCTAAATATTCACGTTTTTCTTCTTTTGGTAAACTTGAAAGTTGATATTCGGTTTCGCAAGAAACAGGAATCACTACGGCATTTTCTTTTTTAGCAATCTCCTCTACTACTCTAAAATAAGAACAACTTTCAGGATCTGCACAGTCATCTTCCGCAATATTAGCGACATAGATGACAGGTTTCATTGTTAAAAGGAAGAAATTGGCTTTAACGTAACTAGCATCTTCTTTAGAAAATGCAACGGAACGAGCGGGTCTACCTTCTTCTAATGCTTCTTTTAAAGGGCGTAATAAAGAAACTTCATAGCTTGCTTCTTTATCTTTAGTCACCCGGGCTTTATTTTCAACTTTGCCTAATCTTTTGTTGACGGATTCTAAATCCGCTAAAGCGAGTTCAATATTAATAATATCAATATCTCTAGCGGGATCAATGGTATTTTCTACGTGAATAATTTCATGATTTTCAAAGCAACGTACTACGTGTACGATTGCATCACATTCACGAATGTTGGCTAAAAATTGGTTACCTAAACCTTCTCCTTGACTTGCGCCTTTAACTAAGCCAGCAATATCATAGAATTCAAAAGTTGTATAGATGGTTTTTCTAGGATGAAATAAATCAGATAATTGATCTAAACGTTCATCGGGAACCGCAACAATACCCGTGTTTGGTTTAATTGTAGCAAATGGGTAATTAGCGGCTTCAACATGGGAGTTGGTAATTGCATTAAATAAGGTCGATTTACCTACATTCGGTAGTCCGACGATTCCTGCTTTATATGACATAAAATGACACTTCCTTTTTCGTTATAAGTATATCGCAAAATGAGCAAAGAAAAAAGTCGCTTTCGCGACTTTTTCAACATACATTAGTTTTTAATTATAACTTATGAATGTTCGTAGCTCTTGGACCACGTTCGGATTCTTCTACGTCGAATTCGACCTCTTCGCCTGCTTCAGCAGTCTTATAGGAGTCCATGACTAAGGATGTGTAGTGAAAAAAGACGTCTTTTCCTTCTTCTGTACGAATGAAACCGTAGCCTTTTTCCGCATTGAACATTTTGACTTTGCCCTTCATATCTACCTAAAAACCTTTCTCAAATTTAGAGTTTCCTCTTTTACTTGTAATACTATATTACCACTAAAAATTAAAAAATACTATATTTTTTTATAATTCCATTATATTTTTGCTTTTTTCGATATGGCGTCGACCTTTGAATGAAAACACTTTTATTCAATCTTTTTATCGCCATTCAATAAAAAAACGCCCAGTTAATCGTAGATGACTAAGGCAAATTATCCTTAGTAAAACGAACTATAGAAAAGTTAATTACTATTAGAAATAAATAGGAAAAGTATAATATAAAACATAGGAATTGTATCAAAGTTGTATCAAAAATTGTATCAAGCTTCTTTAAAAGCAATAAAAAAAGCCCATGAATACTGGACTTTAACAAACAAATGGTGGGTGCTAAGGGAATCGAACCCCTGACCTTCTGTACGTCAAACAGATGCTCTCCCAGCTGAGCTAAACACCCATAATAACTACGACTGGTGCCGGCAAGAGGACTTGAACCCCCAACCTACTGATTACGATTCAGTTGCTCTACCAGTTGAGCTATGCCGGCAATGAATCGGCTTATTTATAATAACGAATCTTTCAACGTTTTGCAATACTTTTTTTATTTATTTTTTCTTGTTTTTTCATCCACTTCTTTCATATCTATGAAAAACATTTTTCTTTAGCCATCTAGGCAAAAGCATACACTGTTTCCTAAAAAAATAATATACCAAAGAGTGGAGGTATTTTTATGTACTATTTTAATCCTTTTATGGAAAGTTATCCGGAAATGGTATCTTTAGAAAGAAAACGTCCTGACGATGGTTTCAATTCTTTATACTTTACGCCCGAAGAAGCCTTTAGTAAAGGCAATTTAATTAAATCACAATACGATCCTTATCGTTCTTATCAGCCTAGTATGCCCATGGGAAAAGATGAAAAAGAAAATCTTTTACTTCTGATGATGGTTTATAGTGGCATTTTACATGATCTTGAATTACTTTTAGATGTAAATCCTGAAGATAAAACCGCTATGAGTTTGTTTAAAACTTATAAAGGCAAATATTTAGAGGTTGAAAAAACCTATTTAGAAAAATATGCACCTTTATGTCCAATGCACTCCTATGAAAAAAATGGAGCGTTTGCGTATGTGAAAACAGCCAGTCCTTGGCTTAAAATGTAGGAGGTTACTATGTTTAAATACGAGAAGAGATTACTTTACCCTGTAAATATTACCAAAAGAGATTTAGAAATGGCCAAATTCATCGTCACCCAATATGGCGGTCCTTATGGTGAATTAGGTGCCGCATTACGTTATTTAAATCAACGTTATACGATGCCAGATGAAAGAGGTAGAACCTTATTAAGCGATATTGGAACCGAAGAATTAGGTCATGTAGAAATGATTTGTGCAATGCTCTATCAATTAACCAAAGACGCTACACTAGATGAATTAAGGAAAGTCGGCTTAGATAAGCATTATGCTGAACATGGTTTTGGTTTATTCCCTAGTGATGTAAATGGCGTTCCCTTTAGTGTCGCTAACGTAGGTGCTACTGGAGACTGGGCCGCAGATTTAGAAGAAGATTTAGCGGCTGAAGAAAAAGCACGTTTAGCTTATGAACATTTAATCGACTTAGCTACTGATCCAAATGTCATTCAAGTATTGCTTTATTTAAGACAACGTGAAGTCGTTCACTATCAACGCTTTAAAGAGCTATTAGAAACTTATAAGCGTGAATATAAACAAAAATAAGTAGTTAAAAAGCCCTCAATATTGAGAGCTTTTCTTTTTAACAATGATAGCAGAATTCCACTCTTCTTAAGCGATTTCTAGAGATTTGAAAGAAGAAGTGCAGTTCTTTTTCGTCTTTTTTTAATAGAATTTTAACGCAAACCGCCGATGACATGATTTCCATAGGAGCGTCTTTAAAATCTCGAATGACGTTCAATGTATCTTCTAAACTTGCTTCTTTTTTATCTTCAATAGAAAAGAAAACTGTGTCTTTGGCAATGGAATGATACATCGTTTTTTCTTCATTATTCCAAATTGCTTCTATCCAATCTTTTGCAAATTGTTCGTTATTCATTTTATTGCCTCCAATAAGGATCATGTTGATCAATTTCTATTTCGTCTTTTTTCTTCTCGTAGAGATAAAATGCTCCTTTAAAGAAGTCTTCATGAAAATCCTTTAATGTCATTTTAGCGTGTAACTGATCGTTTTTATAAAGCACATAGCCATCACCCAATGAATAAAAAGTAACCGGGCCACCGAAAGAAGAAGACACTAAGGTTTCTCCTCTTTTTAGTAGTTCTAAAGCATCTTCATAGATTTCAATTTTATCCACACGAATCTCCTACTTTCTAATTTTTTATTGTAATAATTGTTCGAGTTGATCGACTAATTCTTCCATTCTTTCGGTAACCGCTAAGAAGGTATCCATTTTGGTAAAATCAACACCGGCTTCTTTGGCTTGATCAACTGGATATTTAGATCCACCACTTGATAAAAGTCCAATGTAACGATCAAACGCACCTGGAACATTTTCTTTTACATTCTTATATAATTTAAAAGATGCTGCAAAGCTCGTTGCGTATTGATAAACATAGAATGGGGTATGGAACAAATGAGGAATATAGGCCCAAACATATTGTTTGAATTTTTCAGGAACAATATTTTGACCATAATATTTCTTATATAGACGAATCATAATGTTCGAAAGTACTTCGTGATCAATCGGTTCATCTTTTTCCATTAAACGAGAAACTTCTAATTCATATTCCGCAAATAAGGTTTGACGATAGAAGGTTCCCATGATTTCATCAATGGACTTTTGAAGAAGCATAATTTTTTCTTCTTTTGTGACATCTTCAGACTTCATTAAGTAGTCTAATAACATATGTTCATTGAATGTTGAAGCAATTTCTGCTACGAAAATCGTATAGCCTTGTAAAGTGGCTGGTTGAGTTTGTGAATACATGGTATGGATGGAGTGTCCAGCTTCATGGGCTACGGTAAAGACATCATCTAAAGAACCGTTGTAATTTAAAAGAATGTAAGGATGTAAGTCAACTTGGCCACTAGAATAAGCACCACTTGCCTTGCCTTCTTGTTCATAAACATCAACGAAGCCTTCTTTTAACGCTTCATGTGCTTTATCTTGGAAATCTTTTGGACAATTTCCAATACTAGCAAAGAAGAGTTTTTTTGCATCTTCATAAGTATATTTCTTAGAAGAACTTGCTAATTCCATAAAGCGATCATAGGTACGATGCGCTTTTAAACCTAAAGCTTTTTTACGTAATTTTAAATATTTCTTTAAAGCTTTATTTTTACTTCCCGCTACTTTAACAAGATTAAAGTATACAGAAGTTGGAATATTGTTGTTAAATAAGTTAGCGTCTAAGATAGAAGGATAATTTCTTGCTTTTGCAATGGATTTTTCCGATTGCATGACCAATTGATAAATCTTAGCAAAAGTAAATTTGTTTTCATCATAAGCGCTGAAAATCGCTTCGAATACTTTTTTACGATCATTCGCTAATTTTTCTCCCGCGATTAGTGAACGCCAATTTCCTTGCGTTACAGTAACTTTTCTTTTTCCCGATAAAGTAATGGTCTTTGGTTTTTTATCCGCAATCGCAAGTGTATCATATAATTCGCTACCAATACTAGTAAGTGGACTATATAAAGAAAGTAAATATTCTGATTTCTTATCGAGAACGTGTTCATTACCATGGAATAATTTTTGCATTGGAAACTTAAATTCATGAAGTTCTTCTTCACTATCCACCCAAGATAAAATCGTTTCTTCTCCAACCGCTAAGATTTCTGGAGAATCAAAGGACATCGCTTCGGATAAGTTATTTAATAAAGCGATAACGCGCATTAAATCTTGTGCGTTTTTAGAATCCTTTTTGTTTAAGTCATGGCGTAAGTGCGCATATTGATAAACCTTGCAAAGCAAAGCATCAACTTCCTTATTTAGAAGCATATACGCTTTGAAGCTGTCTTTTTCGTGTAATTTTCCTTCATAGGACGATAATTTTTCGATATATTCTTGTAAAACGACAAGGGCTTTTTCAAAGTCATCTTGTGTTTTAAATAAATACGTTAAATCCCATTGATTCATATTTTTTCTCCTTTTCAATTTGTGTCTATATTATACACATTTTTCTCTTCTTTGATAAGACATATGATAAAAGAAAAAGGGAGTGACTCCCTTTTCTCTTCTTTTTTAATTTTCTGTTTCTAATTTTTGATTTTCTTGTACTTGTTTTTTTCTTTCATAAAGAACGAATAAGTACGCTAAGACCATACCTATAGCGAATAAGACCATACCAATCGGCAAATCAATTTTCATATTACCTTCGCCTCTACTCCACTTTTGATAGATTTCATAAGTGTCGGGGTTAAAGAACATTGAAATAACGGAACCTAAGGATAAACCCACAATCATGTAATAGGTTGTAGTTCTTGCTTTTTTAAATAAATAAGTTAAGAACTTAGAGAAAGTATAAAGGCCTAATAAGAAGCCAATACCTAACGCTACATAAATTCCAAAGATAGCGGGATTTCCTTTCCAATATGTCATATGGAAAGAATCCATAAGGGGGGAGAAGTAACCTAACGCCATTAATAAGGCGGTGGCACTTAAACCTGGCACAACTTGCGTAATTGCAACAAGATAACCAATCACAATGAATAAAAGATATTCCCACCATTCAATCGTAGCGAATTTACTATCCGCAGTTCCGCCTGAAGATTTTTGGAAAAGTGCACTACAAACACCTAAAGCAATTGGAATTAAAACACCTAAAATAAGTAATGTAATGCGAAGAGGATTTTTTTCTGATCCCTTCACTTCATCTTTAACAGCGGGAAAAGCACCAATCATTAATCCGGCAAATAAGCCAATAACCGCAAACGGAGCGATGGCTAATAATTGTTGAATGCCGATAAATCCAAGAGCGAATCCAACAATTCCTCCGATAATAATTGGAAGTAGGAACATAAAGCAAATGGCAAATTTTTTAAAGATTTTACTCACTGCATAAAGAAGTTTATCATAGAGTTTGAAGATAATAGCAACGGTTGAACCACTAATACCGGGAACAATGACGGCTAAGCCAATAAAGAAACCGAGTAAAGAACTTTTAAACCATGATCTTGTTGTATGTTTTTCTAAAGTAATCTCCTCTTTTTCATCCATAAAGAATTTCTCTCTTTCTTCACAAATATGTGTTGCCTTATTTTAGCATAGTTCTTACGATAAATATATATGATTTATACTAAACATTAAGTAGAAGCAAATTATTCTAAAGTCTTGTTTTCTTCTTTAAATATTGATACAATAAACACGCTATCTAAGCCGCCGTGGCGAAATCGGCAGACGCGATAGACTCAAAATCTATTGTCAGTGATGACGTGCCGGTTCAAGTCCGGCCGGCGGCACCATATAAAAAGTAATGGTTTGATATAGTACAAATTGCTATTTCAAACCTTTTTTTGTGCTTTTATTTGTAGTTTATCAAATTTACATAGCAACTCAATTTTAATGCAATTTATCTCATTATATATACTTATTCCATCACACTTTTATTTGTATAAATGCTTTTAAATAGTCAATAATTTATTACTTGTAATTGTGTTAAAGTTTGCAATTTTATGCATTAAAACGAAAAAAAGGAATTTGGTATAATTTAATTATACTTGGCATACTATGCCAACAAAAAATTGAAGGTGAAAAATATGAAAAAATTCTTATTAGGATTAAGCTGCCTCATCGTTGCTGGGAGTTCAGCTATTTCCATCAATCAAAAAATGGAAGCAAAAGCGGAAGGCACAATTGATTCTTTAAAACAAGACATTGTTTTCAATTGGGATGGCGAGGAATTTAGTGGCGCCGCAGGTGGCGGAACCAATATTTATCGTTATAACACTGAAGGACAAAAAGAAGTCGTCACTCGCTTAAAGTTATCTGGCGACTATACATATGCCGGTATGACTTTACCCAACATTTATGATGAGCCCACCGGAGTTGCCCAAGGTTTCTCATATGCAAAGCATAGTTCAACTGATAGATTAAGAGGACCTGTTTACACGATTGGCGATGAGGAATATAAATACTTATCTTGCACTCCTGAAAGTCAATCATTAACGATTTCATACTGGGTCAAAAACACGAATCTAGATAGTAATCGTTGGGTGAATGATACTGCCTCAGGAACCTTATGTGGAAACTATGAAGGAATCTTTTCCTTCCGAAGCAAATCCATTACTTCTGGAGAAATCGTTGGCCTAGATTTAGGCATCGGTGGTCTTTATTATTATTCAGAAAAAGCAGAAGACGATACGGATATTGCTAATATTTCTGCACATCAATTTTTCACACCATCTACCACAAAAAGAAAAGCAAAAGCAACCTACAGAATGGAAAACGGCAATGCCGAATTCATGTCCGAAGGCTGGGAAATGATTACCTACGTTTTCGATGTAAATAATGGCTTCGCTGTCTATAAAAACGATACAAAAATAGCCAGTTATGTAGGTTCAACTTTATTGATTAAAAATAATGGCACTAATATCACGCTAGATCAATATCGAAACCTTTTAGCGACTATGCTCAATAATTCGGATACAGAATTCTGCATTCATCGTGGTTTCAATCGAACCAACACTTATGGCCAAGTTTATCGAAATGGTATTGGCATTGATGATATGAACATCTTCAAACGTGGCCTAAGCGATGATGAAGTTAAAGAATTCTATAATTCCTATGGAACATTAAACTATGTGGATCAAAGCGAAGTAAAAGCAGCTTATCATGATCTCGTTGGAAATCAATGCTTCACATTAAGAGCCAATCTTACCCATAAATCCTATGGTAAAGATCTAACCAAAACCGTTGGAGAAACCGTTTACAAATGGTATCGTTGGACGGAAGATGAAAATCTTCAAAAAGAAGTCAATGTAGATGAATTAAAGATTTCCTCTACTCCTATCAATGTTTATCTTGACTGGAAAAATCAAACGACTTCAGTAACGGATGGTGGAATTATTTCCGCTAATACATTTGTAAATAATTACATGCATATGGATGATTATAATACCAACTCTGGTTGGTGTAAGGACACTGAGCATCATTATTATGAAACGGCCAAAAATGCCTATAATTCTTTAAGTGATGAAGGTAGATTTGCTTTTCAAAATGATGAGACGTTCGCGGATGCAAAAGCAAGATTAGATGCATGGGCAGTAGCTAATGGAGATACCTTTGATTTCACTGCTAATCAATATACCAAAAACAAAATGGCAACTAGAGCTTTTACTTCTCCATTTAACGGAAATGATTCTTCATTCCTTTTAATTATTTCCATGGTGTCATTAGGAATCTTAACTGTATTTATCTATTACACGAAACGCAAAAAAATTATAGAGAAATAGACTTCCTATTTCTTCTCGTTTCAAAGAAAAAATAAAGTAGCATTCTTATCTAGAATATGAACTATACCAATATAGTTCATCCTATCCTAAAATAAAGGCCTGATGTAATGTCAGACCTTTTTTACTGATGTAAAAGAAACATTTATCCATTTGTTTTGACTTTTTCTTTTTTTAGCACGCAGAACACTACGATTATTGTTGTTATTAACTCACTAATTGGGATTGCATACCAAATCGAATCACTACTTAAAATGAATGGTAAAACGAGAATTAAAAGTCCACTGATAAAAATTCCTCTAGCTAAAGAAATAATAATCGATGTTTTGGTACGAAGAATGGCTTGAAAATAATAGGTAGAATATACGTTAAATGGTAAAAAGATAAAGGCTAAAGCATAAATGCGCATAGTGTTAGGGGCTATGGACAATACACTTTCTGTTGGTGTCATAAATAAATGAATAAATCCATTAGGGAAAACCATTACAGAAGTTACAAAGATCACACTAATAACGAGACAAGAATACACATTATATAGTAATAATTTTTTTACTCTATCCATCTGTTTAGCGCCATAGTTTTGCGATAAAATTGGTTGAGCGGCTTGCCCTACTCCATAAGCAGAACATTGAGCAAAAGTACTAATATTAATTAAAACGCCATAAACTGCTAATGCATCGCTATTTAAATATTTCATAATTTGCTGATTCATTAAAATAGTCAATACACCCATGGCGATATCAATAATAAAGGTTGAAAAACCACTTTTAGCAATCAGTAAAAAATGACAGAAATAGCTTTTTTTGAATGAAAAACGTAAAGTGTTTGATTTTTTAAAAAAGTGTATCATCATGACAAGTAATGATGCTGTAGCGCCCAAAGCCGTAGCAATGCCCGACCCTTCAATACCTAAATCACAAGTAAAAGTGAAAAAATAATCTCCAAAAATATTAAATACACCGCCAAAGATGACCGCAAGCGTTGCTAAGATAGGGTCTCCATCATTTCTTAAAAACGCTGCCATAATTTGAGTAAAGATATATACAGGAACCGAAACTTTTACGGCTTTAAAATAGGATCTACATAAAGGCATAAGCGTGTCATCTGCTCCAAAAAGACGCAATAAAGGGACTTCAAAAATAACAATCGCTACCCACGACACTATAGCTATAATGATGCCAAATATAATCGAGCTTGAAAAGAACTGATTTGGATTGTTCCCTTCCTCTTTTTTTCCTTTTTGCACGCTAAAAAGAACTGAACCTCCAATTCCCACTAATAAGCCTAAACTATAAATTATATTCCAAATCGGTGCGATAACCGCCATAGCGGCCGAGCCATTGGGCCCATGATACTTTCCTACGACAATCATATCTACCACACCATAAATGCTCGTAATTAAAGCACTGCCAAAGGCAGTCAATAAAAATTTAAAATAAACTTTCGATAATTTATCTTTCAATAAATCCATACTAAATCCTCCAAAAAAAAGCTAGATTAGGAATATAGGTATTTCAACCTATCACCTTATCTAGCTTTTCATTTCTAAAGAATGAATCACCCTCCGAGTGAACAGTGTTCATTTTACCATAGATAATTTATTTTTCAAGCATAAAATCAGTTTCTCTTTAATTGATATTGAAAAAAATAGATAACTACTTTCTTATCATCTCACTAGTTTTTAACTTTCTACCATCCTATAATAAAAATAGAGGTGACATTTCATGAATGAAACATTAAAAACAATATTAGAAAGAAGAAGTATACGTAATTTTAAAGATACGATGATTGATGAAGAAACCATGCAACAAATTTTTTTAGCGGGCACTCATACGCCTACTGCAAGAAATCTTCAAACCCCAATTATTATTGAAATCACCGACAAAGAAATACGAAAAGAATTAGCGAAAGAAAACGCTAAAATCGGTGGTTGGCCTGAAGATTTTGATCCATTTTATGGAGCTCCTGTTGTTTTGCTCGTTATCGCTAAAAACACGCCAACTGCGGTTTATGATGGCAGTGCCGTTATCATGAACTTATTAAATGCCGCCTGGTCTTTAGGTGTTGGTTCTTGTTGGATTCATCGCGCTAAAGAAGAGTTAGAAAGCGATTTTGGTAAAGCATTATTAAAGAAATTACATATCGAAGGCGACTATGTAGGCATTGGTCATATTGCCTTAGGATACATTAATGGAAAGATCCCTGAAATGAAGCCTAGAAAAGAAAATTGGATTTATAAAATTTAAGTTAATAAAAAGGCACTCTTATCATTATCATGAGGTGATGGGAGTGCCTTCTTTTTTATTTAATTTCAGTTATCACACCAAAATGTGAAGAATAGGAGACAAAGGATTGATGTTTAATTTCTAATAAATCATCCATCTTTTTCGCTTGATGATAAAATTTAGCTTTCATAAAATGTACAAGAACATAATGTACATTTTTTATTTTCCCTTTATTTTGTTTTAAGAACGTTTTAATGGGAGCGCAAATAGAAAATGCCCAAATTGGTGCACAGATGGTTATTTCCTCGTAGCGGGATAAATCTAAATCACATTTTTCAATGGGCATTTCTACTTTAGAAATAGAAAATCTTCCACACCACCAAAAACCTAAATTTCCTTTAATTTTTTCTTTTGTTTTTATTTCGTATATACTGGCTCCTTTTTGAGAAGCAATTTGATATGCAATTTTTTTCGTATATCCATCTCTAGAAAAAAAGATAACCAATTTCTCTGGATGTTCATTTGTTAAAGAATAAGTTTTTTCATCAAAAACGAATTGACTTTGCATATATCCTACAAAACAAAGATAACCAATGACAAATTCTAAAAAGCCAAAGATGAAATAGCTTATAGATAATACATTCGTAGGATAAATAAAGAATTGAATCGTAATCCATAGCATTAATATAATTCCTAAAAAATAGCTGAGTACTGCACCAACTTTTTTGTTTTTAAATAAAAAGAAGAAACAGGCAATTTGTGGAATACCATTAATACAGAATAACGCTATTCCAGGAAAAAGAAGATCTTGATAAAGAAGTTCAGCCCCTGGTAATTTTTGTAAGCCTTCTAAAAGCCCATGCATGGGCGTTTCTATTCCACTTGCGTCAATCCACATAACGATTGCCCCAAATACAGCGCCTACACCAATAAACATAGTTTCTATTAAAAGAAACAATCTTGTTCTTTTATAACGCAAATTCATATTTTCGCCTTCTTATTGTTCTTTTCTAAATTTTTGAATAAGAACATAAATCGTAATTAATAGGACAATCGTACCTATAATTACGCTATACATTCCCACTATGGTAACAGGATGAGAAAAGAAATCAAAAGTACAATCGATGCTTCTTTTTACACCCTTTAATATTTCGTTCATTTGATTTTCTTCAATTCCTTGCGCTAAACCTTGCTTGTTCATCTCAGCAAAACTACCTTGCATCATATGATTGCGAATTAAAGAAGTTCCATATGTTCCTGGTAAAAGAGATAAAACTTTTTGTAATCCTGAGCCAAAATTAGAAATCGGCATATAGGCACCACAAATAAAACCATAGCCCGAAGACACAACCGTACCTACGGCTGAAGCCTGTCCACTTGTCTTTAAGAAACAATTTACGATAGATGAAAGGGCGACACCAAACATTGATAATAAGAAGACATCTAAAATGACAAGAAGTACATCAACAATAGATAGATACCAACCTTGTACAGCGATATAAATAAACGACGCTCCTAAGGCAACATAAGCAACAATTAAAGTCGCAATTAAAGAACTACAATAATATGAAAGTGCCATAATGGAACGTTTACAAGGAGACACAAGCATATCTTTTCTAACGCCACTAACTTTATCATTAACCATTAATAAATTAGAGCAAAAGGCAACGGTAACACAAGAAACTGCTAATAAAGAAGAAACTAATTCTCCGCCTACCATACCATTAATTAAGGTCTTACTAAAAGCAATATTTTCAGGAATACCACTCATAAATGAATCCCGATAAATCTTTGCTAAAAACGTCGAATACAAAACTAATAAAATAATCGGAGTAATTAAAGAAGAAATAAACATACCTTTATCTTTAAAGAACATTTTGACATTTCTTTTGGTTAACGCTAAAAAGGTTTTCATATTAATTACCTCCTTCTAATTTCTTACCAGTAACGGATAAGAAAACGTCATCCATTTTTCCTTTTGTGATTTCAAAATCATCAAATAGGTTTGGATTTTCTAGAATTAATTCTTTAGCAGCTTTCGTATCTTTTACTTCCACACGATAAGCATCTCTAATCGCTTGATAAGGTAAATTTAATTTTTGAATAGCCTCTTCACTAATATGGTAGAAAGTAATATAGTCGCCCGTATATTTATTCTTTAATTCAAGAGGGGTTCCTTCCACTACTATACGTCCACTATCGAGGATAATAACATAATCGGCATCAGCGGCTTCTTCCATATAATGAGTAGTTAAAAATACAGTCATATTTTCTTCTTTTCTACATTTTTCTACAACTTCCCATAAAAGTTTTCTTGTTTTAGGATCTAGACCTGTGGTTGGTTCATCTAAAATAAGAATTTTAGGATGGTGAAGAAGAGCGCGAGCAATATCAATTCTTCTTCTTTGACCACCTGATAATTTTCCAACAATTCGATTCATTAAATCTTTAAAATCTAATAGTTCTGCTAGTTCCTCAATTCGTTTTTTTGCTTCTTTACCATATAAACCATAAAGGCTTGCTCTTGCATATAAATTATCTTTAACGGATAGGCAACTATCTAATACTGAATTTTGAAATACAACACCAATGGTGTCTTTAATTTGGTCCATTTCCGTATCCGCATTATGGCCTTCAACGTAAATTTCTCCACTATCCTTTTTTAATGTTCCACATAAAATGGAGATCGTTGTCGATTTCCCCGCTCCATTTACACCTAAAAACGCAAACAATTCTCCTTTATTCACATGAAAAGATAAATTGTTTACCGCATGAACATCGTTAAAACGCTTATGTAAATTTTTAATTTCTATGATGTGTTCCATATATTTCACCTAATTTCCAAACATGTATTTTGCTTGTTCTTCACTTAATCCCATAATGAGATTGACTACTTTTCTTAATTGGTTGGTTGTTTCTTTCACATAATCGGCATCTTCATGGAGAATGACACTTCCAATACCATGTGCTAAAAAGATGGCTGTAAGATGAACATCCATTTTTAGTTGAGCACCATGTTCTACTAAAATTTGAATAATTTGTTCGATATAAGGCTCAATTACTGTTAAAGCTTGTTCTCTTATTGCCCAGCGGATTGTACGATGCATATTAGCGCTATACTTTTCTCTAAACTCAATGACTTTTTTCTTCATATATTCAAAAAAGCGTAATAAAGCGCGATTCTGATTGATTTTAGCGTCTTCTACTAAAATCTCAAAGTCTTTTTTATAAGGTTCAAAGAAATGCTCCATAACATCAGTAAATAAGTCATCTTTTGTTTTATAATAGTAATAAAATAGACCTACTTCACAACCGACTTCTTTTACAATATCACGTACACTGGTGCCTTCATAACTTTTTTCAAAGAACATTTTGGTAGCAACTTCCAACATTCTATTTCTAGTCCCACCATCGAATTTTGGTTTTCTAGCCATAGCGTTCTCCTTTACTGAATACCGTTCAATTATAATAAGATTTATGTTATATTGTCAATAGGTTTCTCCATAAGAAAACCCAGCAATTGCTAAGTTATTTATTCTGATTCTTATTGATCACTGCCATATTCTTCACCATTTTCTGAAGTTGGTTTTTCTTCTGCTTTTGGTTTAAGATCAACTTTGGGTTTAAACATAGAACCTGGCCCGCCATAGGCATTTGGATTATAAAATGGCCGATTGCTTGCCGTTCCATATCCATTATGTTTTTGGCAAACCGAACCAATCATAAGTCCGCATGGGACTGCAAAAATAAATCCTAATAGTAAACTGCCCGAAAGAAACATTGTTAATGTGACAATTCCTAACAAAATCGTTAGCGACAAGTCTAGTCCAAAACGATTTTTATATTGGCTAGTGCGAGAGTCATATTTAGGCTTGGAGCATAAAATACTTGCTATAACCACTACTGCTAGCATATAAGCAATAAATATGTAAAAAATAACTAAAATTACTGGATAGTCTTTTAATGTTTGACCTGTGTCTTGAGATAAACCAAAATCAGAAGGATTATTTACAATATTATTAAAATTTATAACAAACGTGAATAAGATTAATAGAAAGTAAACTCCAATGATAATGCTTATGATTGACGCTGCCAACTCTAAATTTCTTTTTGTTTTATTCATTTTTCTTCCTTTTTCTTTCATAAGAAATATTCAACAATCATACTTTAAGCATAAAAAATATATCTTACATTTTTATTGTATAAGCTCTACTTTTAAAAAACAATAAGATTTCATTTTTTGAGTTTTTTTTATATTCTTCTTTTATTGTTTGTTCTATTTTATTTGAAGCAGCTTCCTATCTTATAAGGAATTATATTCTCTTCAAATTAGAAGTTTCTTTTATTTTGTCATTTTTTTCTTTATAATAGAAATATGGTGGTGATAACTATGAATCTAGAACATTTAAAAAAGAAAAAAACACTTAAAATTGTAGGCTTCGTCTTATTAGGCATCGGTGTTGTTCTTTCTGCTATTGGACTCATTTCTTTCTTTAGCGCTTTTAACAGTCAAGGTGCTAGATCTCCAGATTTATTCTGGTGTTGCTTTATTGGCTTTCCTTTGATTGGAGCAGGCGGAGGTTTACTTACTTTTGCTTTCCGTAGAGAAATTGCAAAATATTCAAAAGATGAAACCATGCCTGTAGCGAAAGAAGCTTATCAAGACTTACATCCTGAAATTAAAGATTTCGTAGGTATGGTAAAAGATGGTTCACAAAAGAAAATTCAATGTCCTAAATGCGGCGCAATGAATGATGCCGATCATAAATTCTGTAATACCTGTGGTGAACCTATTTCAAATTTAACTTGTCCTCATTGTGGGGAAAGCGTTGAAGCCAACGATCATTTCTGCCCTCATTGTGGAAAAGAAATAACGAAGTAGTCTATGGAAGAAGAAGTAAAGAACAAAAGCCAAAAGAAAAGTGTAATTGAAGTTATTAAATTCACATTATTTTCTCTATCTGCTGGACTCATTCAATTGGGCAGTGACGCTTTAATGGTAAGTGTATTTCACTTAGCCCCTTGGTTATCTTATTTCATTGCTTTAGTTCTTTCAGTATTATGGAATTTTACTTTGAATCGAAAGTTCACTTTTCACTCTGCTAGTAACGTTCCAATTGCCATGTTAAAAGTAGGTATCTATTATTTAATCTTTACTCCACTATCCACGTTATGGACACATGAACTCGTTGATGTATTAGGATGGAATAATTACTTAGTCCTTGCAATGAGTATGTTAATTAATTTTGTTACCGAATTCTTATATCAAAAGTTTTATGTTTTTAAAAAATAAGGGCTCTTTAAAATCTAGGGTGGTCTAGGGTGG
>ULNH01037817.1_pt1 | contig 40074 bp, 41 predicted proteins | sample 1951871 | NCBI WGS metagenome assembly ULNH01 (sample SAMEA4835572, study PRJEB28245) | human gut metagenome | biome: gut microbiome; material: fecal sample | place: Denmark | collected 2008 | reverse complement strand
AGTACCTAGCATATTACGATTTGTTGGGTTAAACAAGATGGAGGAGACATTTGACCTAGATGTATTAAACGAGTCTCTTAGGCTATTAAATCATTTCGAAAAATTGGATTATCCAATTGAAGTTAATCTATGTCCTAATACGATTATAGTTGAAGGTATAGCTGACAAGATTATATCTATGATAAATGAAAACAACAAATCTGGAAATGAGATAATCATAGAAGTTAATGAAGGAACAGACTTTAAGAATAAAGTAACAAGAGAAAATATTAGAAAATTAAGAGAGAATGGTATAAAGATTGCGCTTGATGACTTTGGAGTTGAAGGTTCAAACTTATATACTTTGTTAAATTGTAACATAGATATATTAAAAGTGGATAAGGCATTTATAGAGACTACAGAAAAAGAATATGAAGAATCCCAATCAAAAATTCTAAAAAGGTTGTTACAAATATGTAATGACTTTAATCTAAAGCACATAGTCGAAGGAATAGAAACTACAAGACAACTAAATCATATCAAAGACATGGGATATAGTGTAGTACAAGGGTATTTATATGAAAGACCTTTACCATTTATGCAATTTCTAGAAGAAAATAGTAAGAGAAAATTGGAGGACAATTAAAATGGGATTAATGGACAAATTAAATAATTTAACTCAACAGATGAACAATGCAGTAGACAAAATAACTAATAGTAATGCACAAGGAGCACAGGGAGCACCAGTAAATCAAGGACTAGCTGGACTTGGTGTAGTTAATGAAAACAATTCAAACGGAAATATGCATTCACCTGCAGGCTTTATGGATAAAGCAGATACTGATGTAAGAAAATTAGTAACTTTTATAGACAGATTCACAGACAACTCACAATATATAGAATATCTAAATAAGTGGTTTACAGAAACAGGTTTATTCATTGTAACACCTATGAATAATTGTATATCATTACAGATGAATACTAATGTAAACAATCAGCCATTTATAGCTAACTATAATGTATATGGTTGTATCAATCAGAGTGAAGTTGATGCAGTATTACAAAGTATTGGTATGGCACCTAATATGAATGGTGTAACAATTATATTAGGATATATAAACTTCAATGATAATGAGATAAGAACAGCTAAGCAATATAATATTCAGCTTATAGGGATAGAAGGAATATTAGAAATTAATCATGCTATAGAATTAGCAGACAGCAGATTACCTTATGTGACATTTGATAAATCCTCATTCTTACACATGTTAGCATCAGCATTACATAATAAGTATAAAATGACACAACAGTGCGGAGGTAATACATTTGATAATGTGACAAATAACATGTCAGTATCTTTAAATAACTTTGGAGAGAGAACATCAGAAGCACTTAGTGGATTTGCAGCAGGTGTAGGTTTATCAAAGGCAGTTAATACTGAGAGTAATCAACAGGTAGTAAAAAATGAAGAGCAGTTGGCAGAAGAGTTAGCTAACAATATGGAAACTCCACAAACAGCACAGAGTAATGGTGTATCATTAGAAAAGAGTAATGATACAGTACAAACTAATGGAGTATCATTGGAGAAAAATAATGGTGTATCATTAGAAAAAAGTAGTGGTGTATCACTTGAAAAATAAGATTAAATTGCTGTAAAGGAGCTAAACATTAGATATGGATAGATTAAATCAACCTAATCAATCTAGTCAACAAGGAACGATTGGTGAGAAACAGTATAATAATAAACCATTACAGCAACCTATAAAGCCTGTAAGACCTGGTCAAAATAGAACCTCTAATCAAAATAATGTTAGAACAAATGTGCAAACACAGCCAAGACAGCAAGGTGTTAATCAACAGCAACAGAAAATAATTCAACCACAGCAGAAAGTAAACCAACAGCAAAGAGTAAATCAACAGATACAACAGGTAAATAAGCAGCAACAACAGAGAAATTATCAAAAACAACGTGTAGTACAACCTATACAACAAGGGTATAATACACAGCAATTGATAAATAGTCAAAATCATATAATTAATAATACAGAAAGACCTATACAAGACACTGATGATAATAGTTTAGCAGGTAGACCTAAATTAACACGATTACAAAGAGAAGCACAAGGTATACCTAATAGAAATATTATTATAAACCAAACTAGTGGAAATATACCACTTCAACAACAAAGAGATTACAATTTAAGTAATACTAATGCGGCTAGCTTTAAAGTTAAGCAAGTTAAAAAAGATGGTATAGGTTTTTTAGTTTTACCTTTATCATTAATTGTATTATTAATTGTCATTATAGTTATAGCACTTGGAAATGTAATATCAAGTATAAATAGCATGAAGATAAATACTACATCGTTGTTAAATTCAAAACCAATCAATAAAGAAGAGTTTATAGAGGCAGCTGAAAATAAGAGTTTACAGATAGAGAATAAGGAACTTGGCGGTGGAATAACAGAGATAATGGCATACACAGATGATTATAGTTTTGAGATAAACTATATAACATTTGAATCCAATACAGATGCACAGGCATATTATAATTATATAATTGATGGTGCAGATGAAACAGAGTCATCAGTTTCATCAAGCATAGTAGGTCAAAATTCAGCAGAGTCAACACTTATAAGTACAACATATAATGGTTTTATGGATATAACATACATAGATAACACTATCATAATAGCAATAGCGTATGATTCTAATAAACAAACAGATATAATAAATTTTATGAACAACTTGGGGTATTAGAACATATAATTAGGAGATACTATGGAAATAGGAAAAGCAGGTCAATTAAGCACTTATGAAAAAGAATATTACACAAAGAAAGCTATAGGGCTAAGTATAACTGCTTTTTTACTTATATTTTTGATTTCATTCTTCATTATAGCAAATTATACATCATTATTTGAGAGAAAGATATTTGAAGGAATAGCTAACAAGTACGGATATACACTTAGTTATAGTAATACATATGAAATATTAGCAAGTAAAAATGCAGACCAAGGTAATTACATACAGTTATCAGACACAGAAAATCAAATTTATATACTATTTAGATTTGATGAAAACAGTACAGAGTTAGTTGAAATCTTTGATGATGTAACAAATACAAAGAGCTTGTATGCTGTAACAACCACAGTTGATGATAGAAATAAAATAAGGTCAGAGGAAGAAATACTGTATAACATTGATAAAGAGCTTAATCCACTAAACTCTACTGGGGTTAAGGGAAATGTTAATAACGTTGGCGGTGGATATAGTATAGTCAAACTTGATACTGTAATGAATCAGCATAGAATAGAGTATATGAGTAACTTATTAAAAAATATAAGTGAACATAGTGTAGAAGATAACGAACACACAGTAATGGTTTCAGATGAAGTACTCGCAGTAAAAAATTGGTTTAACTATAGTAATAGTATAAATTATCAATTAGGTATTTTAAAAGCAATTGTAGAAACAGAAGCTTATTATAATAACGGAACACAGATAATATATAGTGGTGGAGCAAGCAGCGATGTTAAGATAATTGAAGAAGCTAATGATGCAACATCTACAGAAGAAACAGAAACAATTGAAGAAGAAGTTAAAACAGAGGATAAAAGTACAATAGATAAATCTCTTGAAGGATTCATTAATAATAAAGAAGATATAATCGCAGAATATGGAAATATGACATTTAGTACATATACAAGCTTAATACTAAGTAACAGTGACACAAAGGATTCATTGTTAGGGGATAATAAATCACAAGTTACAGAACCAAATGGAATTATCATAGGAACATGTTTGAATAAAGCAGAATCAATTGATAAAATGACAACAACCATGAATTTATTGATTATAATATCTTATTTAGAGAGGACAATACTTCTATAGATATTAAAACATAGCATATGTAATATATTAAGTAGCAACAAATTATTGTTGCTACTTATTTTTTTAAAAAAATAGTTGACAAGTTAGTTATAATATGTTATTATGTATATGTAGATAAGAAATGAATAAATATTTTTCAAAAATATTTGAAAAAAGTATTGACAACTTGTAAGAGATAGGGTATAATAAATTCATAAGATAAAGGAAAGGAGATGGACAAAATGAAGAAGATTTATACGCTAAGAAAATTGCGTGGTATCAAGTCCAGAGATAAGCCGAGTACATAACAATATAATATAGTCTAATTTTTAAAAAATAGTATAAAATGAAAAAACACATATAGAGGTAAAATGACATGGGCAGAATTAGAGCACGACCCTAGATGGGTGAATATAAAAACATATAATATAGATTGAATAAAATGCGAAGATTGGCGCCACTGACATTGAGAGCAGATACGGCGCGGTATGAGATTTGATGATGGTGCAACTAAAGAAAGTGGCATCGCATCTTTGGAAAATGAAAGGGTTACCTATGTAAAATATGGGTAACCCTTTTTTATGCTCTTTATTAAAGTCAGTATAATATAGTTTAAGTAATAAATTTTATTTTAAGGGCAGGAAATATAACATGGGAGCAGTCTTAGATGAATTTAATTTCCTTGTAGAAGAGGAACAAGAAGATACATCAACATTTGAAGATGATAGTAACAATTACATAGCATTAGCTAAACAGTTTATAGATAGTATAGACAAATTTCCTGATAGAACATATCAAGGAATACCTATAAGAGCATATGCAGATGCTATATGCATAGGAGAATCAGATATAGTACCTTGGGAACACGTAGGGTTTACTATAGATGTAAATAAACTAAAAGATTTATCAAATCATAAACTTGAAGAATTTATAATACCATCATTTATTGAAGAATTAGAAAGCATTGGAGATAAGGCTGGAACAGAATTTGGTTTTAATCAATCAGGCAGAAATATATTAAAATATATTGAGATACCTAGTAGTGTTATAGTAATAGCACCTAACACATTTGCTTTCTACAAAAAATTAGAAAATATTAAATTCAAAGAAAATAGTAAACTAATATATTTAGGTTCACAAGCATTTGTAGGATGTGAGTCTCTACATACATTAGATTTAAGAAAATGTCAAGATTTAGACGAACTTAAAGAAGGAACATTTGATGGTAGTGGTATACAAACATTAAAAATAAGTAGTAACATTAGAAAGATGTGCAGTCTATCTAATACAATTATTAAAACAGTGTATATAGATGATAAAGCATATCCAATAAAAGAGTTTAATCAGTTAATGGAAGATTCAGTATCAGATGTATTTTGGATAAGTACATCCTATGATTTTTGATAACATAACTAATTACTAGATAAACGAAATGGCAACAGGAGGTACTTATTATATGAGAATTAAAGACACTATATCTGATAAAAAGGAAACGGATATTATTGATAAAAATAACATTTACACATCAGATAGTAACAATTATGAATTAGATAAATCTGAATATGAAATAGAAGATGACAACGAAGAAAGAGAAGATACTAATGAATATATAGAAGGGGTTAGTAGTGACTCATTTCAAAAAATAGATGAAATATTTTCACTTTATTTAAAAGACATTGGAAAAATTCCATTATTAACACCTGAGCAGGAAATTGAAACAGCTAAGAAAATAAAAGAGGGCGATAAAGAAGCTAAGCAACTAATGATAAATTCTAATTTAAGGCTTGTAGTAAATATAGCTAAACACTATAAAGTTAATGGAATAGACACTATGGATTTAGTGCAAGAAGGAAATCAGGGATTAATAACAGCAGTAGACAGATATGATGTAGATAAGGGATATAGGTTTAGTACATATGCAACATGGTGGATAAAACAAGCAATTACAAGATACATAATGAATAATGGTAGAACAATTAGAATACCTGTTCATGCAATGGAAAGCTATAATAAGATTGAGAAGTGCAGAAAGAAATTAGAACAAGAAATATATAGAGAGCCAACAGTAGCAGAGATTGCTGAACATTTACATATGGAAGAAGATAAAGTTACACAAATAATAAACACTATGAGTGATGTAAGGTCATTGGATGCTCCTATAAATTCTGATGAAGATGGTGACGAATCTACACTAGGTGAGTTTGTATCAACAGACACTTGGTTAAGCCCTGAGGAACAGTATGATAATATTGAATTACATAAAGTTATAATGGAAATACTTAATGAGAAAAAAGCCGATGGTACTGATAGATTTAACAGTAGGGAAAAAGAAGTAATCATGAGAAGATTTGGTTTCTACGGTAGAACTTATACACTTGAGGAAGTGGGTCAGCAAATGGGCGTAACAAGAGAAAGAATACGACAGATAGAATCCAAAGTAATCAAAAAACTTAGAATGCCAACTACATCTAAAAAGTTAGAACCATTCTTAAATAAGTAGGTAATATAACATGGAAAAAATTATTTGGAATCCTTGGCATGGCTGTCATAAATGCAGTGAGGGATGCTTAAGATGCTATATGTATGAAATGGATAAAAACTATGGTAGACGCAGTGATATAGTAACTCAAGCAAGAACTGGGTTTAGGCTGCCAATCCAAAGAGTAAGGTCAAAAGATAAAAAGCATGAAAAATATGAATTAGAATATAAAATTCCAGGTGGTAGTCATATATTAACATGTATATCATCAGACTTCTTTATAGAGGAAGCAGACATATGGAGACATGAAGCATGGAAATTTATACATGAACGCAATGATTGTTTATTTGAAATTATTACAAAAAGACCAGAACGCATTGAGCAATGTTTACCTGACAATTGGTTAGATGGCTGGAATAATGTAATTATAAATGTAACTGCTGAAAATGAAAATAGAGCATGGGAAAGAATACCTATATTACTTGATTTACCTATAAAACACATGGGAATAGTGATAGAACCAATGCTAGAGCAAATGGACATAAGACCCTATCTTAGCAGTGGATTAATAGAGCATGTAACAGTAGGTGGAGAAAGCTATAAAGGTTGGGATGGTGTAGCAAGGGAGTTAAATCTAAACTGGGTAAAAGATATACAACAGCAATGTATAGAATATGATGTACCATTCAGTTTTCATCAGACAGGAACGAGATTAAAGGTAGACGACAAGAGAATTATAACAGTCATGAAGAAAACAGATGAATACGGTTTAGCACAGTTCTACGGTTTTGATATAGAAGAAGCAGGGGGAATTAACTGGAAAGCAACAGCTGAGGAGCTAGAATTACAAGCTTTAGCTGAAAATGCACATAATATTTATAAACAGTTAACATTAGAAGATTATGGATTACAATAAAGATGATATACTGCTGTTAAAAAACAATAAAAGTAGGATAGCAAAAGCTAGAAAATTAGTAGATGATGCATGTAAAAATGACCTAAGTATTGCATCAGATTATGCAAATGTATGTAATATGCTTGGGTTAAATATAAATGAATATAAATCAATACAAGGTAAAGTGTATGTTATAAAAGGATTCAAAGATGCAGAACCAAATAGGTTGACTAGAGAAAAATTTATACACATAGCAATAGATGATAAAATATTCAAAGATACATATGAAATTAAGATAGATTCATTTATAAGTAATCATTTTTATGATAACATAACAGCATATATAGTTGATAATACTATATTAATTGCTTTTAATAGCTTTGCATTTAGAATGGACACATTTACAGCAAGTATGATAGGATATTTTATAAAAGGTAATACCAATACAGATTTAACAGTGAAGCAAATAAACAATTTGTTCAGCATAGACAAATTAAAATTAATTGGCGAATTAAATTCATATAATAAAGAAACATCTGCACATATAATATCATACAATAATAAAATATACAAAATAAAATTCTTAATGTATATAGTAAATACTAAGAATTACTTATTATTATTAGATAATGAACAAATATTTTATGTAGATACCAATAAAAATATGTTTTACAACATAAATATACAAAATAATACAGAAGAAATTTATACATATTTATTTCATAATGTAAATGAGGCTAGAATAATTAATAATAACCTAATTGAAAATATGTATATGCTCATAGATACTGTAACACAAAAAATATATGCAGTAAAAAGAGGGTTATGGGATTCTAAAATTATAAGAGATAGATACATATTGAATGTAAATACAGAGTACATTGGAGTTATAGTGGAAAGCACTTGTGCTATATATGATATAAAGGAAAACAAATGTTATTACGCTGATGATACAGAAAAAACATTTCTAACATTGGATAAAGAGGAATTAAAGGACTATTATTTAATAGCAGGAGGCTCTGGAGAAGAACCAGAAAAAGACGAGTTTAGTTACTCCTACGAAGAAATCAGTAAAGATATGTTGATGGCATCATTAGAAAGCAGTAAAATATAAGTAACAATATTTATTTTATAAAGGTAAGCATATGAGTAAATTAATACATGGGGTAAATGATTTATATACTTGGTGTTATAAAAATAAAAAACGAGGACAAGAAATATTAGACGAGTTTACTGGCATAGATGAAAATGATAAATACATTAATATACATAATATAACATATGGAAGTAAGAAAAAACTTAAATGGAGATGTAGAATATGCAATAATTTTTATATAGCAGCAGTATATAGTAGGACATCTGGAAATACTGATTGCAAAACATGTAAAAATAAAATTGGAGCCCAAAAAAGAAATAAGAAAAAGATAGTAGACCAAGGAGTATCTTTATTTGACTGGTGTAATAAAAATGGGCAATATGGTAACATGCTAATTTCAGAATGGCAAGGATTAAAAAGTAATGGAGACACTATAGATATACATGAAGTAGCATACGGAAGTGCAGTTTCAGTTATATGGAAATGTATAGTAAATCCAAATCATATATGGCAGACAAAAATTTATAGTAGAACAGGCAGACCTAGATTATGTCCATTTTGTTCAGGAAAGAAAGTAGATATAGGAAAAAATGATTTATACACATGGGCACTTGCAAATAATAAAAATTTAATAGAAGAATGGGTCGGATTAGACACTAATGGAAATAAGATAGATATAAATAATATATCTTATAGTACACATAAAAAAGTAAAGTGGCAATGTAAAATAAATAAGGAACATATATGGGATGCTACAGTTAATAGTAGAACAAATCAAAGTATAGGGTGTCCATATTGTAATAAAAGTGGAACATCTTTTACAGAACAAATATTATATTTTTATTATAATACACTATATCCAGATACAATTTCTAGAGGAAAGTTTCAAGGATATGAATTTGATGTAGCAATACCAGAATTAAAAGCATGCATAGAGTATAATGGATTATGGTGGCATTTTCAAGATGATGCAATTCTTAGAGATAAGGCAAAGTATGATATTTGCATACAACATAATGTTAAATTAATAGTCATATTAGAAGATGATGAGAGATACTTTATAGATAAAGGTAACTTACATTATGATTTTATTATAAATAGAAAATATAAACGAAAAGATACCGAAATATATGATTTAATATTTAATATAAATAAAGAGTTACATATATTAGATAATAATATACAACATAATATAGAATTAGCTATTAAAAAAGCTACTAATTTTTTAGGTATGGGAGATAATAAAAATGAATAATTCAGTACAAGAACTAAGAAACAAAGTAAACCAATTTATAAACGTTGTAAATGAAATTGAAGTCGAAAACTCAGCAGCTATACGTAGTAGAGAACAATTAGAAATGGCTATAGTAAACTTGGCTGAAGAAAATAAAAATAATAAAGAAGCACTGGATATAGCATCTAATGCTATAACTATACTTAGACAAGTCAGTGATGAAGCAGTTAGTCAAGCATATGGTTTCTTGGAAACAAGCTTAAATTCAGCACTTGAACGAATGTTTGAAAATACAACTCGTAAGATTGAAATTAAGGAGAGTATTAGAAATAATCAGTATCCACAGCTTGAGTTAATATTACATGTAGGAAATGGAAAGACACGTAGTCTTAAAACAGATTCTGGACATGGATTAGCACAGATAGTTTCATTATTAAGTATTTTATCACTTATAGTTATTACAGGAAGTCGTAGAATATTAGTAATGGACGAGGTAATTTCAGGTTTATCAGTACATAATCGTAAAATTGTCAGTGATATTTTATGGAGTTTTACAGAGATTGGTTTTCAGTTCATTGTAAATGACCATGGATTCATTCCAAAAGGAAGTCACGTATATCATCTTGAGATGAACGGAGATGTAAGTGGTGTTAAACAACATTATATTGCAGACTCAGGTGTTTATTTACAGGGTGATGGAGATAAAGAATATGATTATAGTAATAAAGTTACAGTAGTAACTTTGGATGATGACCAAGAACAAGATAATACAGTTGGGGAATTAATAGAAGATACACAGACAAATATACCAAGTACACCTGTAAATAGTACAGAGGATGCTTTGATTGATTCAAATGTACTTAGTATATAAATAGGCATTATATTATATAAACTATTAAGACTACCATAAAAACTACCTATAATTTAATATAGGTAGTTTTTATTTTAATTAAAGATAAAAAGTGAGGTAAAAGACTATGATTCATGCAAAATGTATACAAAAAATTCGTAATAAGCATAACAAAATAATTGGTTATACACTTATCGATAATGTAGGTAAAGTACAAGAAATAGACGCAGACAGACTCAAAGACTGGATAGTTAATGGGCGTATATTAGTGTTAAATTTAACATTAACATCAGATGGTAGGCTGATAGATAAATCAGAAAAACAGCCGGCACAAATAAAACAAAAAGCAATTGGAATAATAAATCAGCAAACAGTTACTTTAACAAGAAGCATAATAGAAAAAATTGATAAACCAAAAGATTTAACATTCAAGTCTAATCAAAACCTAAAAACTGTAAAAGAAAAAGCATTATCAAAAGATTTTAAAGTATATGATATATCAGATGACATAATTTGTTTGGAAAACAGTAAATCTATATGCTTAGTATCTAATAAACTAATACAACTGGATAACTCATACAAAGCAGATAATGGAGAGGATACAATATCATTATTTATGAGAACACGTTTTTCATCTATAGACTTTCACAATACAGATACATCAAACGTAACAGATATGAGTTTCATGTTCTTTTGTTGCAAAGCTGGAAAGTTAGATGTTAGTAGCTTTGATACATCAAACGTAAAAAACATGAGTTTCATGTTTGCAGCAAGTAATGTTTGGGACTTAAACATTACAAATTTCAATATGTCTAAAATAGAAAGAATAGTAAGCATGTTTGAAGAGTGTAGGGCTGATACAATAGACATAAGAGGATTAGAGCAATACATATATAGCTTGGATACAAGAGATAGAATGTTCATGTTTGAAAATTGTAGTGCACATATATTAAGAAATGAATAGAACATATTAAATAGATAGAAGAACTAGAAATAAAGGATACTAAATTTACAATACTTAATAAAAATTAGCTATGACATAGTTATTATAAATGTCCTAGCTAATTTTTTTTGTATACATTTTTATAAAAATGGCAATTAAAACTAACAATTTATCAGCGTTGAAATTAAAAACTATATAATATTGATATACATTTTTTGAACTAGTTAAAATCAATATTCAGACTATTCAAAATACTTATGTATCAATATGTAATAAATTTATTATTAAATGAGATATGGAGATAAAAGACATGTATGTTGTTAGAATATATAAGGATTATGATACAAATAAACTATTAGGTGCTAAAGTAGTGGATGAAAATACACTGGAGTATAGGGATATAGAGTGGGATATATTAACAAAAGCAGTAAAAAATAATCCTAATAGCATATTTAATGTGGAAATAGACAAATATGGAAAAGCTAAGTTAAAAAATATGAACCCTAAACAAAAAATAAAATACTATAATCAACATTATGTAGATAACTTAGTAATAAATCAATACTGTATAATAACAGGTAATAGACTTGGAAAAATTAGTTTCATAGCAGACTATGATGATGGAATACAAAGTGGAACAGATGTAAACATTGGAGATATAGCATCAATACTTGGAATATCAGATATTAGTAAATTAAAATTGTATAATGCTTATATAGAAACTGGAAACAACGATTATGAAATTTATATATTTAGAGGAGATAATTATAGAAAACTTCAAAAATTAGGTGCAACAGATGTAAAAAATGTATTTGGACATGATTGGGGATATCAAGTAGATAGTATAGGTCAAGATGGCATTAGATTATTAACACTTGAACGTATAGATGAAGTTGGAGAAGCAACTGTACCAAATGGAGTATCATATATAGGTGAATTTTTAGGTGGAGTTAATAGTTTAATACTACCTATATCAGTTAAAGGACTAGGCATTGGCTGTTTTGAAGATACAGATGACCTATACAGAGTAGTGCTTGGAAAAGGAATTACATATATACCAGAAAATTGTTTCAGAGATTCATCAATAAGAGAAATAAAACTTAGTGGTTATGAAGAAGAGATAGGAGATTACGCATTTGAAGCATCAATGATACGAGGTTCTATTGTTACAAGTGCAATAAAAATTGGTAGGTCAGCTTTTGGTCAAACAGCTATAACAACACTCATAACAACAAGAGCTCAAGAAATAGGTATTTGTGCATTTGAATATTGTTATAATTTAACAAAAGTTAAATTTGATGATGAGCTTAAAGTAATAAAAGGTGGAGCATTCAGAGGATGTAATAAGTTAAAAGAAATATTCATACCACAGCATGTAACACACATAGGTAAGCATGCATTCAAAGATTGTAGCAAGTTAAGAATAGCCAGAGTTCCAATCAGTTGTAACATTGGAGAGGACGCATTTCCTAAAAAGTGTCAAATTATAAGATATTGAGAGGCACTTATATGAGATTAGATGAGGCAAGTCAATTAGGGACAACACAAGATGTGTTTAGTAGCATGCAGCTATTTGGAATTATATTCAAATTTGTATTTCCTTTAATAGCAGTACTAATATGCATAGAACTAATAAAAATAATTAAAAAAGCTATTAAAAGAAGAATGCAGCGTAATGAAGCTAAGAAAATACAAGATAAAGAAAAAGAAAAACAGCAAAAGAAAATAGAGGCTGCTAAGAAGAAAAGAAAGCAAAAAATAAATAAATTATATAAAGACGATGAGTTTTTAATGAAGCAACTTGATGGTACACATGAGCCATTAGATAAAAGTGCTTATCATGATTTGGATATAACATTTGATAAAAATGGAAAAGCTATAAGACAATAGGAGGTTACTTAGAGATGGCAAAAAAGACATTATCACTAAGCAGTTTAATCAATAGTAATATGCATAAACCTAAAACAAAAACAGGTTTTACATTGTATCCAAAGGTAGCAGGATACAATGGAGCAGTTGAGGCAGGAGATATATCAACTAAAGCAGAGGCTGACCCTGTATATAGAACACAGATAACAAAAAATTATAATTCACCTACTAATATTAAGAGATTGTTCATAACAACAAAGCATATTACAGTTGAATATCATGCAGGACCTGTTATAGGTGGTACATCTGGAAATAGATGGACACAGTCAGAAACAAGAGATGCAGAGTCAGGCTTAAACTTATATGAGATTGCTGAAAAGATTGCAACTTATGAAGATGATACACATAAGTATATGATGGAGAAAGCAATAAACAAAGGAGCAGTAGCACCTACTCAATATAGTATAACAGGCTCATTTAATGTAGGTTCACATCCATATGCTTGCAGTAATATTGAAGAAATATACTTTGACTGGTCAGTATTATTATCATCTGATGTGGCGCCATACTTTAGTGATTTATTACACGGAGCAACTCCAGCACAGATAGCAATGAAATTTGCTAATTTCAACGCTAACTTTGTAGAAGAAAACAATATGCCAATTAACTTGTTTGCAGCTCAAAGTGCAGGTGGTTCTAAGGACTTAAGAAAGAAATATCCTAGATTAAGGGAGATAACTTTTATTTCAAACTTGGAAGATTTAACAACAGGTGGTGCAACAATAGGTTTTATGAAAACACCTGAAAATGAAAATAGTGGTTTAGCATACAAAACATGGTTTGAACTTAATGAGACAGCTATAAGAAATTCAAATACTTGTACATTAAGAGGAAACATGACAGGTCAAGTAGCAAACCCTAACAAAGAATTTATTGTTAAGTCAAATATGTATGTATTTGACTTTGATAAATTAGATGCACATGTTAAATCTTATGTTGATAAGATAACAACTTCATTAAGACAGCAAAAATATGGTAATACAACTGAAGAACCTGCAGAGGCAGATGCTGAAGGTTTTGAGATGATAGATATTGAAAAAAGACTGCTTGAGATAGAAACAAAGTATGGTCAAGAAACTATGTATTCTATATGGCAATATGCATTCAATGGAGCAGGATTACCTAAATCAGAGGTTGAAAAGATTTTGAGAAGAATAACTAAACCAAATCGTAGTAGACTAGCTAAGAAAATAAATATAGAAGTCTAACTAATAAGAGGGGTGCAAACAATGGATAACATGATGACATCAGAACAAATTTTATTAAGCAGTATAAATATGGCAAACTTAGCTGTAAATATGCCTGAGGGTTTGAAGTTAGATATACTTCAGAAATATGAAACATTAGCACAGGCTAAAGCAGTAAATAACAATAATATTGTTATTGATAACATGTTTAATTTTCAGGTATTAATGAATAAGACATTATTCTTAACACTTGTTCAAACAAGGAAACCTGTTGATTTAACTCAATATACAAATCTTAATAATATGTTGCAGTTAGCAATAAAAGACTGTGGTGGAAATAGGAGTATATCAGCATTTAATAAGTTATATAATGAACTTTCAAAAGATATAACAACTAATGGTGGTACTATTAATTTAACACCATCTGCAGGGGATGTTCAAACAGCAATTCAAACATTTGGAGTTGAACATGTAGAAGATGAAGGAAACTTAGATAATATTGAAGATATAGATAATATAGACACTGGTATATCTGATGATGACCTTTTAGGAGTAGATACAGACAAGTTATTTGATATAGATGACCCTGAATTAGAGGATAGTGATATATCAGTAGGAGATGAGTCAGCTTTCGCAGAAGATGAAATAGACTTAGACAATAAAGAGGAAACAACAGAAAATAATGAGGATAAAACTGTAGATGATACAGAATCAAAGAAAGCAGCTAGAGAGAACGTTCAAAAGTTATATGAAGCACAGATAAATCAAGTAGCAGATACACTTGTAAAAATACTATCAGCATTGTATAAAAATGGATTTGATGCAATGCCTCAGGAAGGATTATACATTAACAATAGTGGTAATTCACCTTTAATAAAACTTGATAAGTCTAATAATATAAGAACGGAATCAGATTGTGGAAGTATATATGACTTTAGAGTGATGAAAGCTATCATGGGATTATATCCACAGCTTGGTATGTATTATCCATTAAATAAAAATGAAAAAGGCTCTTTTGAAGCAGTACCATCATTTAAGTATCTAGCTGAGAAAAGTGCAGTTTGTCATATGTTACACTTACAATTTCAAAGTGCTAACATAGATTATTGTACTGGAAAAAACAGTATACATACTTGGATAACTGAAACACAATTAAAAGATAGTGGTTGTGCAAATGCAGAAGAATGGATAAAAACAAAGAACCATGGTTCTAGAAGATTAACATCTTTTAAGAAAATGGTTCAACCATGGTATAGATGGTGCATTAAGAATTTAATAGTGGATAGTCTTGTGGAGTTTAATGTAACATCATTAGAAGATTTTGAAAAGGCAACTGGTGTTATAGAAACTATTAATAGAGCACTTAGAAATGTAGTTGTAGTACAAGAAAGAAATATAAACAAAAAGAAAAACACTGCTGAAAAGACTGATATTAAAATTAGTACAAGCACTGGACTTGACCCTCAAGCAATTATAGATGCTTTAGAAAGCACTCTTAATATAGCAGGTAATAGCAGTATTAAGGTAAAGGAACTTGCACATGAAAACTTTGAAATGTATGGAGTGTTAACTTTATCAATAGAGTATGATGCTGATGCAGCTAATGCTTCGGATTTATTCGCATATGAAATAGTAGATAAGCTTATTGAATCTGGTAATACACCTTCATGGTCTAATGCGTTACTTGGTAAAAAAGAAGATGGAACATACTTCTTCTGGGATAACTTCATGGGAAGTGCAGAACCATTTAGAAGAAATTATACTATTTATGCAGGTTCACGTTCTGGTAAGGGTGTTATGACATCTACACTTATTGCAAGTGCATTATGTGATAGAAAACATGTATTTTACACAGATGGTAAACCAGAAAATGGAGCTTGTTTAGGTGAAATTGCTTGGAAAGAAGGAAAAGAGGCATATGTATTTGATGGACAAGCAATGGGTAAGAGACCATTTGGTGGATATATGGAGACATATACAAATGGTATGAGACAACCTGATGAAATAGCATCATACATTGAAAAATGTCCAAGAAAGCTCTTTGAAAATAGAAGTTACTTTACATCTGAAGGTCAAAAGAGATTCTTAGGTGTAATGAGATACTTAAAATCATTACAGCTATGTGCTACTATAGTAGCTAAGAGAGCAGGCGGAGACTTACCTGCTGATGACTGGCAGATTTGGGTATTTGACGAAATGACAGATATGTCAAACAATGAAATGTTTGTAAGAGAGCAATTTGCTAGATATGCTAGACAACATACTGGTGCTAAGGAACTTAGTCCTGATGATGCTGGATATTATAAGATAGACTTAAGCAAAGCTAAGAAAGAACAGATGGACCCATCTTCTGACAAGTATGATGAGGGATTAGACTATATTCAAAAATGGGTTAAATGGACTTCAAGTATTAGACACTTAACATCTAATATGAGTACAATTAGCATGGGAAAAGCAAACATGAATATTATATTCATTTTCCAGGAGGCTACTTGGATTCAGGAGCATAAAAAGATTACAACAATAGGTAAAGTTGTAGCTGCATTGAAATCTACAAAGATTGTCGGTAGAAATGCTTTAGCTAATGCATGTGGAGAATATGGTGATGCTAATACTCAGAAAGCAGCATGGTATAGTAAAGTAAACTCTGGCGGTGGATGGTGGGCAATATCTAATTCAGCAGATTTACGTAATAGTTCAGTTACAACATTCAAACCATATAAGGTTTGGACAACGCCATTAATACCTGGAACTGATGATAGAGACCCTAATGGAGATTTTGATAATCCTAAATACTTAGCTGGATATATAGGAAAGCTATTAGGAAGCATTGGAGTATCTGCAGCTGATTTACTACAAGAATCATTTGATTATGCAAATCAAGCAGTTCAAACAATTGGATATGCTAGTTCATTAAAAGAATATATCTATGATTGTACAAACTTTGCAGTTAATATGGAAGATAATTCTTACGATAATTTACATAATGAACTTAGTGGAGAGAATAACGACGAAGATGAAGATGTAGTATCTACATTCAACTACACTGACACACCAACTGGTTTTAGTGATAGTGATGATGAAACATTAGATTTTGGAACACCAGCAGGGGTAGATACAGGAGCACCTCAGACAACAAGTGATATGACAGACGAAGATGCTTTTGCAGGTTTCGGTGGTGGACAAACAAGACCAGCAAGCAGACAGGAAACTACAATTCCTAATTTTACTAAGACATCCGCACTTATGAATAAGAACTATAGTGATGAAGCTTTAATGGGATACTTTAATAAATACAGATTATCTCAGAAGTTAATGACTAACTCTTATAATTATTCAGATAGAACGCCACAAACAAACACAAAGGGATTAGCACTAGCAGTTATAATCATAGGAAACTATGTTTACATCACAGAAAAATTAGGATTAGGTCAGCAGCAAGTTATAGCAAATGCATATAATAACATTAATGCTGGACGTAATGGAGACTACAGCTATTCATTCTTATTAGGAATTATAGATTCACTAAAAGATGGTTCATTACAATATGATAAAATGCCAACACCAGACCAAATGAGAGCATGGGCATCAAAATATATAGCAGTGCAACAAGGAAATAATAATCAATCATTTGGGCAACAGACACAGAATCCAATAGATACAAGTGGTGCTCAGAATGAGCAACCTTCATCAAATATGGAAGACATAGGTGCAAGAGTGCTTAGACTATCTCAACAGATATGTATAGAGCGTAATTGGACAGCTCAGCAACTTATAGATTTTCAGAACAAAGTATTATTACAGATGGGGGTACAATAAAATGACTAATTATAACAATATGTCAGATGCTGATTTACTTAGTATATTGAACTCAATGGCAGATAAGTTTGAGCAGGGTTTATCATTAGATAACCCTGTTCAACAGGAAACAACTTATAAAGAACCACAACCAGTAAATGCAGCAAGCTGGGAAGAAATGGAGATAGAACTTAATGATGTTCCTGGTAATACAGGTTCAATGTATAATGAGCCTGAACAGGATATGCCAATAACCAATCCATTATATACAATGGATAAAGATGGTAACATAGTATTTTCAAACATGAGACCTACACAACAAAATAATGCTTTTAAGATAACACCAGAAAAAGCAGTAACAGCTGAATATGGTATGTTAAAATTCCTTGAAAAAAGAAGAAAAGCACTATTTGAGTCAGAATTTGGTATGTCATACAGCTATAAAAAGAGTTGGGAGGCACTATTAAAGTCAGTTGTAGACCAATTCAAAGATGCAAGAGCAATAAATAACTTTGGTATCAAAGATGGTTTAATTTTAGCAAAGAACTTAGAAGTAGACCCTCATAATTTTACTGATGATAAACTTGGAATAACATTATATGATTTGATAAATTTCCATGTATTATTCAATGAATTACCTTGTATAGAAATGTTAGTTCTTGATGAAGCAGCCACTCAGCGTATGGTAATAACTTATGGAGACAAAGCAAGTGATATATGGAAAATATTTCAAGAAAGTCCATCACTAAGAGTACTTAGAATACATACATCAACTGGTTGGAAAGACCATAATAGGTCAGAGTTTGGAGCAAGAGCAAATGAGCTTGAGCAAGAGTTGCAAGAGGCAAGAGCAAAATCAGAGTTACAGTATAAGTTTGATGTAATTAATCCTAGAAAATCCGAAATGACAAAGGGATATGCTTATAGAGTTAAAGAAAATGCAAAGGATATGAGAAATCACTCCTTTGGTATAGCAAAGGAAGCATTTATGGCTCCAAAACCTAAACTATTCACTAGTATATTATACAGTGGAATAGGATTAGGACTTGCTGGAGTAGGTATTATATCAAGTGCTGTATATGGGGTTAGGTCATTATTCAAATCTAGGTAATAACATATGAATTAAAATTATAATAAGCAGAGAGTTAAATTTGGTAAGCTCTCTGCTTATTTACTGCATTTTTATAAAATAAAAATTGTTTTGATAAATTAGTGATGGATATAAAAATTTTTATTATACTTCAGAACGATATTAAGATACATTGTGACAAAATTGGTAATATCATTGATAAAATTTTTATTAGGCAGTCACACTTCAAAAATTTAATAAAATTTAATATGAACAAATGTTTGGGTAATTTTAAGTTGAAAAATTTGACAAAATTAGATAAATGTGGTAAAATATAAAATATAGACGAATAATGAACTAGTTAACATAATTAAATATACATCAGTGATTTAAGGAGATTACAGTAATGGGTAAAGTATTAACAAGGTCAGATATGTATGGTTGTACAGGAGATGCACAGCAAGTAGCAAGTATACGTGAGTGGGCTACCTGGTCATCTGTTCCTCATAGTGAGGAAGAAATCAGAGAAAAGCGTTTAACTGACTTTAAAAATGTATGCTTTACATTTCTATGTGAGAAATCAAAAATGTCATGTGACTTTATTGAAGAATTAATGTCACTTAGTACAGGAGTACTGACTAAGGAAAATTATGAGGAAATGTATGAAAAAGTACATCGAACAGTTTTAAGTCACAACGGGGTGGATGAAGTACAAGCAGATAAATGGAGTATAGACGAAGAAGATACTCAATTAAAGTCTATTAAAGAAAGTAGTTCAACAAAAACAATAAGTTCATCATCAGTAAATGATAGAATTGACTGGCTTGCAATTTGTAGATATCAAGTGCTAACAGAAGATTTTATGAGAAAGTTTAATAAGAAACTTATATGGAGAGAAATAAAGCTTCATCAGAAATTATCAGACAGCTTCAAGGAAGATTTTAAGAAACAATTATCACTACAAGAAGAACAATAGTACAATCTTAAAAATTTAATACATAAATAATTATTATATTGACCTCGATTTCTGCTTATGGTTTAGAAAAGAGTAATTTTATTATATTTTATTATTCTATTTATAGACTAGTTAATAAGAAATGGAGGTCATTTAATATATTATGGATTATACACATGTGAGAGACATAGATTTTCAAGCAAATATTAACAATAGAGTTTTTGGTATTTTCCTAGCTAGAGATGTAGATGTGCGTCTTCAAAAAGATGGAGTCACAAAATTTATTTCTGTTAATCTTTGTGATAAAGATTTTAAGATTGATGCTAAGAAATTTGGTGCAACTGATTCAGAGATAGAGATGATGAAAAATGGAGGTGTATACTGTGCAGCTATTGATATAAAGCCCTATGCAAAAAGTCCTACAGGCTATAGTTGTACATTATATAACTTTGATGTATATAATGAGGACCCTGCAAACTTTATAGAGTGGGCAGAAGGAATGGATGAAGCACAGGATACTATCCAAAGAGCACTATCTATAATATCAGAATCAATATATAAAGATTTAGTATACAATATATTAATAGACAACTGGCAAAATTTCTGTTTATGGACAGCAGCTAGTGGTATGCATCATAACATCTTAGGTGGTTTATTAGTACATACAGCAGAAGTAATTGACCAATGTGATATTTTAGCAGAATATTGGGAAAATAAATATGGACCTAATTTTATAAATAAACCATTGTTAATTAGTGGAGCATTACTTCATGATATAGCAAAGACAAAAGAGTTAGATGTAGATACTACCAGTGGTTCAACAGCTTATAGCAAAGCATCTGCACTAGAAACTCATATAACAATGTGTGTTAGCATGATAGATATTGAAGCATTCAAATTAAAATTAGGATATCAAACATACACAATCAACGAAATCAACGAACAAGAACCTGTAAAAACACAGGAACAGCTAGATTATGAACATGAGGCAGTTGCATTGCTCAAGCATATTATATTAGCACACCATGGACAAAAAGAATGGGGCAGTCCTATAGATATGAATATACCTGAAGCCTACATTTTAAACAGAGCAGACGAGATTAGTGCAGAAATGTATAGATACAATAAAAATTTTAATAGCATGGAAGTGAGCAGCTCTAGTGCAGCTTGGTTAGGTGGAAGCATGGTTGTAACATATAAAGATTACACTAAATAGAACTAGTTGTGCCTAAATAAATACATTAAAAAATAAATTATTAAATTTATTTGATTTTCAGATAAATTTATAAAATAAAACGGAGGACCTTCAAAATGAGCGAAGAAACAAAGGTAACAAAAACTGACAAGAAGTTTACAGTAAGAGATTTAGTTGGGTTTTAGTTGGCGTTATAGCAGGTATCCTTATCGGATGGGCTGTATTTACAACTACACTTACAAGTTCTGTAGACTCTATTAGTGCAGGCAGCAATGCTGAAATTACAACAACTGTTGAAACTGAGGCTGATGCTCAGTAAGAGTTGTGTAATAAACAATTATAAGAGGGAACTAAATTCCCTCTTATATTATTTTAACGGAGGAAATTTTAATAATGGCAAAGAAATCTAACAAAATAACAAATAAAGAAAAAGAAACAACTTTAGAAAAAGAAACAACTTTAGAAAAAGATTTAAAAGCGACTGAAAATGTAGATGAAACAGATGTAAAATCAGATAACACAGTTGAGAATAAAGAAGATTCAACAGAGATTAACATTGATAACACTGAAGAAAGTTCTATAGATACAGATAGTGATGAAGTTGAAAATAAAGAAAACATTGATAATACAGTAGAAGATAACAATGCAAGTACTGAAGAAGATTCTGCAGATGTAGTAAATATAGAGACTGTAGAAAAACCAGTAGAGACTGTAGAAATTGAAGATAAACCAGTAGAGACTATAGAAGTAAAAGAAGCTGATACAAAGGGGGATAAATTTACTGCACATGACTTGGTTTGGATAGCTATAGGATTAGTTATTGGTATACTTTTAAGCTACTGTATATTTAATATGACACTTTCATCAGCTATTCAGAAGTTAGCATCTGAAACACAGACAACAACATCTGTTGTAGATAAAACACAAGAGACTGATGATGGAATTACAGGTATATCAACCTATGATGACCCAAATGTAATTATTAGTGACAAAGCTGAAATAGAAAATGCAAAAGAGATAATGCTAAATTACATTAATGGTATTACAAATGGTAGTACATATTCACAGGTAATGACTGGTGAGGACCAGTATGTATATTATATGTATAACTCAAAGGGTGAGGTATTTACACAAGATATGAATGCCACATACACAGAAGTATTTTTGAATGATGGCAGAGTATTTAAGTATGATACTGATGAACAAGTATTATCAGTGGGTAATGATATAGACATAGTATCTATTTTTAAAAATGCAGTAGAAGCTATAGGTAATGATAATGTTACATTGTATGAAATGGACTTAAGTGAAGTAGAAGCACCTGAAGGACATGAATATAGGATAGACTTTGTTGGAGAAGATGCAGTTAAGATGCTATATAAATCTGTTGGAGATGAATTTGCAACAGATATGGTTGAATCTATTGCATCTTCAATAACTGATTGGGAACCACACATCATTATGGTAATGTTTATTGGGGATAATGTAGAGGACAGTTACAGTTATTGTTTATACGTAATTGATAATTCAGAATATACAAACTGGTTCTTCCAAGGATATGATACAGTAGATGATTGGACATTAGAAGAAGATTGGTATACATATGATGCAGAGTCTGATGAAAATGGAGAAAAATATTCAACTCTTATGAATACATTGGTTGAAAATGTTAATACTGTAATGTTGAATTATGCAGACAACAAAGGTTGGTTAGTTAATGAAGAACCTACAAGTGAAACTGTAGAAGAATCAACAGAAGAAAATAATGAAACAGCAGAAAATACTGAAACAGTAGAATCTACTGAGGAAGCAGAGGCATCAACAGAAAATAACAATTAGGTAGGAGGTAGAGCACAATGACAGAAGTTATAGCTAGTGTAACTAGACCAGAGATTTGTGTTATAAGAAACTTAAATGAGCATCCTTGTCATGTTAATGAACAGCCTGATGACCAACAATTTTTATTGAACCATAGAATGAATGTAACAGTATCAATTAGAGATACTGAAACAGGCACAGTTAAAAATATTGTTGAGCTTCTTTGTATGTATGTTAACATGGACAGTAAGAAAGACATCTTTGCATGTAAAGACACAGACTTTAAGGAAGTTATTGAAAGAGTTGAAAGTGTTAACATGCCTGTAGATAGCTTGATAATTGTTCATTCAGCAGTAGTAACAAGAAAAGCTACTATTGAAGAAATGATGCAAGCATTTGAGAAAATTCAATGTGTACTGTGCAGAGCAGCTTCATTAACATTTAAAACTGGATATGACCCAGGTATTTACTTTGATTACAAGTTTATGCAACCAAAAGCATCTAAATGGATAGATGCATCACTAAGAGAATATACTGATGGTGATATGAGAAAAGAAAAATATGAAGATGGTTGTTACATTCATAAGATTCCTTGGAAACCTGCTAAATAATAAATAGCAATATAGTATAGGGAGATGTGCTAGTAAGGTATCATCTCCCTATTTTTATATTATTTATAAAAAATTTGTAGAAAGGAAGTAGACAATGCCTAAATTAAATAAACAACAACTAAAAAATAAACCTCATAAAAAGAGGAAAGTAATAAACTTTAAAAGAGTAATGATAATTGCAATATTTATAGGATATGCAATTATCAGTATCATTCAAGCATTAAAAGCATCTGAAAGCATTGCTGGGGATATAACATTAAACCAATTTTATGAAATGATTGACAATGAAGAAGTTGAAAAAATCAACTTAAATAAAAATGACAACATTATAACTGTTTATACAAAAGATGGTAAGTTATATGAAACACTAAATCCTGACAGTGATACATTTTTACAAGATATTATGGAAAAAGGAATAACAGTATCAATACAAAAGAAATCATCCATGGATGCTGTATTGAATATACTAGGAACACTTCCTATGACACTAATACTTGCAATGTTCGCAGTCTACCTTTCAACAACAATATTAGGTGCAAGTACAAAAATGTTTACACTTATTAAAAATGATAATAACCATACAACTTTTGATGATATAAAAGGTATGGGTAAAACAAAAGAACAAGTTCAATTTATAATTTCACAGTTAAAAAATTGGAAAGAACTTGGTTCATTAGGTGCAAGACCTTGTAAGGGTATACTTTTGTTTGGACCTCCTGGTGTTGGTAAAACAATGTTAGCAAAGGCAATAGCAAAAGAGAGTGGAGTAGGTTTCATTAGTTGTAGTGGTTCTGACTTTGATGAGGTGTTTGTTGGTGTCGGAGCAGGAAGAATAAGAAGCTTATTTGAATTAGCAGCAGTCAATGCACCATGTGTAGTATTCATAGATGAAGTAGACTGTCTTGGTAGACGTAGAAGAGGTGGAGATGGAGCAAGTCAAGACCATAACCAAACATTAAACGCACTTTTACAAAAAATGGATGGACTAAATACAGAGAATGGTATCATTGTAATTGGTGCAACTAATAGAAAAGAGGACCTTGATGAAGCTCTTATGAGACCTGGTAGATTTGATAGACACTTATATATTGGAGCACCAGACAATAAAAATGATAGAGAAGAACTTGTAGAAGTGTATCTGAAATCAAAGAAAGTTGAAGAGGATGTCACACTTGAAAAAGCAAGTAAGCTTATGATAGGATTAAGTGGTGCACAGGTAGAAGAGGCACTCAACAGTGCAGTTTATTTGTCATTGCAAGATAATAGAAATGGTATCATTAGATATAGTGATATAGACGAAGCTGTAATGCAGTTATATACAGATGGTGTTAAGAGAGAACATTCATCAAAAAGAGATGAACAGATAGTATCTGTTCATGAAGCAGGACATTGTTTAATAAGTCTGTTGTTGGATTTACCTATTGCAAAGGTATCTAATATACCATACAGTTCCGGTGTTGGTGGAGTAACATTACCAGATTTAGATGACCTTGGTGAACAGAAGTTAAAATTTGAGAGTGAGTACATTAAAGATATTAAAGTACTGCTTGCTGGTAAGTGTGCTGAACAAATAGTATTTGGGGAACACACTCCTGGTTGTCAAAACGATGTAGATAAAGCAACTAATACAATTATAAGTATGCAGACATCCTTTGTATTTGATGATAAACACCTTGTAAGTGAGGAAGAACTTATTAAATTAGGTTTAACAAAGGAAATATCAAAGAGCACAATTGATAAATGTAATAAGCTTTTAGAAGAATATAATAAAGATGTTATAAAAATGTTAACAGACAACAGAGATAAGCTTGATACATTAACAAAAATGTTACTAGACAAAAAGACAGTAGTAGAGCCAACATTAGAAATGCTTAGCAGCTCTTAATATGGCTAGATTATATATAAAATTAACTATTTAATTTAATCTGGAGGTAGAAAAATGTTACAAGCATTAAGCATTGGTGGATACGGATTTTTAATTGTAGGTCTAATAATGATTTTAGTAGCTGCAATTACATATAAAAGAAAAGGCGAAGCAGAAATTAGCCAGTCTTTAATAGAAGTGCCTATATTCAAGATAGGTATAGTTCTTGTGCTTATAGGTTTAATATTAAAGATGTTATTTCATTAATTTATAGCAAGAGGAAAAATAAATATGGACTTAGAAAAATCTTTAGAATTATTTGATATTGAAGATTTAGCATCTGAAACAGATGATACGCTCAAGGGTAAATATAGAAAACTCATGATTAAGTATCATCCTGACAACTGTAATGGTGATGATGAAAAAGCTAAAAATGTATCTGTGGCATATGAAATATTAAAAGATGCTATGGAAAGCATTAAAAGATACAAGATATCAAATATAGAACGTGAAGAATATACTATTATGATACCTCTATCAAAATTGATTCATGTTTACAATGGTGGAAATGTAACAGTAGGTAGAGGAGAACACGCAAGAGAGTTTAATAGAAAGGACATTCAAAAATATAATACACTTATAATGTTGGATGTTGCATTGACTCATAATGGTAATGTCTTGAGATTTTCAAATATTCAACATTGGTCAATTTCTGATAAATATGTGATAAATTGTGAATTGGTTGTTGAGAATTTAACCGACAGAGAAACAGTTTTGATTAAGCTTGAAGATTTTGAAAAGGAAATTTCATTTACTAGTCAGGCAGTTTCAATGGTAATTCCATTATCTTTTAATATCAGTGTGGAAATCAAAATAGACAAAAAACTACAACCTACGAGGGCGGAAGAAGAGAAAAAATAATTATACTAAAACTTTGATAAGTGAACAGTTAGAATAAAGCAACAAATCAGAGTATTTAGTAACAAACAGACACAAGAAGTAAACAGTATGCAATAATTAAAAGTGTAGCACTTATAAACAAGGTGTTACACTTTTATTTTATGTATATAATCAAACAGTTAAAATGATAGTATACATAATAGAACATATGTTCAGCCAAACAGGTCGGGAACACCATACCACAGAACCACAGTACTTCAGTATCATAACACTAGGAGGATACAGAGGAAATCAGGAATAGCACTAGCAAAGATACCAAAAAGACATGAAGGAAAGAGACAGTTATGAGCGAGGATACTAAAAAGACATTGGGGGATAAAGAAGAGGTTAGGGGATAATAAAGTGTGCAGATAAGGAGAATAGAAACAGCAGTGGAGGAGAGTATAAAGAGAACAACAATAGTGCGAGGATAGCAATATAAAAAGAGATAGAACAATGTAAGAGCAGTGAGAACAAACAAAATAAATGTAAAAACAATGAAATAATAACTAAGCATATGGTAAAGATATATAAACACACGAAAAATATTTAAAACAACTAGTTAATAATTTCATAAAAAGCATCTGAGGAAACACAACCAAACTAGTTAATAATTCACCTTGCACACTAACACAAATTATTACAATTAGTAATTTTATAACTACAAATAGCAATAAAATTTAATGCACTTGCATAACTTATCACAAAGCATCAATTAGGAGTTTAACTAAAATATAAACCATTTAATGATAATAAGTAATTTTAATTTACATAATGAAAAATAATTGGTGTAGCATCTGCAAATTTATTAAAACTAGTGAGTAAAAATTAAACTAAAATAACAGTAGCATCTGAGGAAACACAACCAAACTAGTTAATAAATTTAATAAACATAATTTTGTAAATTGAAATATTTTAAAGCAATTAGGGTTTATGGGAGGATACAAATAGATTAAACGAGCAATACCAACGAACTTTTGTTTTATACATAGGATAAGGAGAGAAATCGAATGGCACTTAGTAAGAATAACTTTTACAGTGGTTGTAAAATCGTAAAAGATTTTACATTAGACAATTATATAAAAGGTGTATACTATGATAAAAAATTAGGTAGAAAAATATCAATACCTGAAGGTGTAAATAAATACAATAAACAGTTTATACTACAACTTAATGACTTAAACATACGATTCTTTGGATTATTAAGAGCAGATAGTGTATTAGTAAAACTACTAAAAATGCATGAACACACTTCTTATGGAGATTTAAACGTATTGTATAATCTCATGAGAGCACAGGGCGGAACCATAGGATATAATAAAATGTTAAAATCAGCATTAAAGAAATATGCAATACAAAAACAAGAAATATATGATTCCATTAAAAGAGATTTAACAACACAGGAAGATAGAGTAATAAGAAATAAAAAGTTAATTAATGACATTATGTCAGATTTTGGCTTAAACTGTTTAAAAGAGTTTATACAAGAGACAACAGGTAAAGACATAGTAGATGATATACTACAATTTGCATTAGATAATGACAAAGATATGGATTTCAAAGGACAAACTGATATTAATGAGGAAACACAGAAACAAGAAATAAAGTCATATTATGATAATTTAGACAATGAATATATAGACTACTTATTATCAAATGCAAAAAACAATGGAGTTGAATTATTTAAAACAATATCAGATAGTTTAGAACAACATCATGATAGACAGGAACAGAGAGCAATTGAGCGTAAGCAAAGGGAAAAAGAATATAAACAACAGGTAAAGCAAAATAAAGCATTGACAGCAATAAATGATGACAATTGTAAATTAAATATAGCAATAAATGCTAATGAAAAACTTTCAGACTATGCTCGTGATGGAGTTAGCTACAAATTAGAGAATAGAATAAGCATGAAAGATGCTATAGCACTACAGAAGTTAATAAATAATTTAGGTGGTATAGGCTATTACATTGCAATATGTAAAGAGAGTAAAATATATTATGTCAAAGAGACAGAAGCATTAACAGCATCAATCTTAAGAGCAAGATGGTTTAGTGAATTGGAGCAAGCAAAAGCAGCTTTAGAGACACTACAGAAAGTTGAACAATACAGTAAAAATGATTATTGCATAAAAATACAAAAACTACAAACAGTAGCAAGAAAGACAGAGACATTAAATGAATTAGATAGAGTAAAAGAAATTATAAACAAACAACTCATATATCATAGTGATGAAACAGCTATATGTAATAAAATACTAAATAAATATTTAGTTGACACACTAAAATATGAATTAAGACACAATTTAGATAGTATGAGAAACTTAAGCACTTATACAGCTGAACCATGTATGAGAATAGTTACTTTTTATAAAATAAATAACAACCAAGATATAGAAGTAAAGTACTTATTAGATTCATTAGATGGAATAGAATATAAATATAAAGACTGTAACGAAGATATTGTCACAATAAATGCAAGTATAGGAGCAAACATAAGCAAGATTGAGTTTATGAGTATAATTGAAGATAGTCTAGGAAATAGATTAGAAAGCACCTTAGATAAGAGAAGTTTGGAGCAACTTGCAGAAAGTATTGGGCAGTACAATGTAACACCTTATAACTACAAATTTAATTTTAGTGAATATTTAGAGGCTATGTATAGCACTCATACAACATATATGAGTAAAATAAGACAGTATTTTCAAACAAGTGTAAGTGACTTGAGACCAAATGACTACATTGAGCATTATATTCAATCACAGCAGACACATACTATATTACTTAAAAGATTTAAAGGTTTTAGAGATAAAGAAGGATTGAAACACCTATATATTATTCTAGCAGGACATAATGGGAATAGAGTTATGTCAGTTGGAATAAAAGGTAACAGTGATTTAGTATTAAGAGATTATATAGGTCAAAAAACTAAATTCTTTACATCCTATAATGAAGCAATGAAAGCAATTATACATTTAGTTGATAACAAAGATACTGAATTATATACAGTCCATGAAATAGATTTATCTACAATAGCAACATAGCATTAAGATTACAGTTTATACTTTTGATAGAGCACAAGATTATTACTAGGTAATAAAAATGAAGATGGGTTGATATGGTTTAATGATAGGCATTGAATAATACCAACGGACTTTTGTTTTTCTTCCCTAAAGGCATAGGAATTGGAAACTGAAGGTGTAATTATAGAGGAAAACTCAGAAAAGGAGTAGACAATGAAAAGAAAAAGTGTAAACACAGTTAAAGCATTATTAATAATGGGAGTATTACTTGGAACAATAAATATAACAGCTTGTGGTAAAACAGAGGTACAGGACAATGCGATAGTTATTGCGGAGAGTGAAGAAACACAAGGGGAAGAAGAAACACTTGGAGAAGAAGAAACACTTGGGGAAGAAGAATTTAAACAGTTAATGAAAAATGAAGAATTTCAGAAAAGAATGATTATGACAATGAATAGAATAAGAATGGAACAATTAACTAAACCAATGCACATTGGTAAATTTGGTAAAATATTTTAAGGAGCATGGAAAGATATGGCAGTTATAGGAATTATACTTGTACTAGCAATTGGTGCTTTGTGTTTATACAATTCAATAAAAGAGGATAAAACAAAGAACGATTCAAATGACATTGATATAAATGAATAATTAAAAAGAAGTAGGGAGATAAAGTATGAAAAAGATTGTAATGTTTACATTATGTTTAATATTAATGATTTGTAGCTTAACAGCTTGTAAAAAAGAAGTAAGAACAATAGAACCTAGTGGTGAAATCAGTGAAGAAAATGAATAATACCAACGGACTTTTGTTTTACTCCCTTAGAAATAAGTATTAGAGGTAATTAAAATGACATTATTGAATAATGAAAAAGCACGTATAGTAAGAGTGATAATACCAGATGCAATATTGATAGCAGTCAGTGCTGTTTCAATATTTGGTATTTTTATAAATTTATGTACAACATTATTTTTCGGGTTTGGAGAAAATTTTACAAGCTTAAAACAGCTAATAGTTTTTATTATACTTGCAACAATATCATTGATACTAGGTTTTGGAAGAAAATCAACAGTATCTATAAATGTAAATACTGAAGAAAAAACTCTTACAGCAGATAGTGTTTTTACAATTAACATTATAAGTAAAAAAGGAACAAAAGAGTATAATATACAATCAAAAAATATTAAATATATCTACGGATTACCATCTAAAGATATTACAATAATATTTGTGTATAAAAGACACAAATATAAAATAGTAATCAGTGGTAAGAAAATGGAGAACAGTGATAAGTTAGTCAATACATTTAAAGATTTGGGTGTAACAACAAGGATAATAAATGAGAATATACGAAACTAGTTAATAAAATTACATACAATAGAGCAAATTTGTATTATAAGTAGAAATTTAGAAATGACAGATAAAAAATGATTATAAGCGGCACAAAAATAGAACAATCTTAAAATATAACATTGATTAGACTTTAAGAAAATAATTAAATTTGGGGAAAGGATGACAAACATGGATAAGAGAGCATTGAAATCAACTATCATTGAACTTAAAGAAAGTGGATTGTCATTTCAAAATATAAGTGATGTACTTGCAAAAGAATATGATATACATATGTCAAGACAAGCAGTTTGTGGTATGTATAATAGAGCAACATCTGATGAAGTGATTAACAAGAATAAAGAGTTAATTCTTGCAACTGAGGATATTGTAAATTACAACTCAATTGGTTTGAGCAACTATGAGATAAAAGAAGTATTAGACAAACTTGGATATAGTATTACACTTAGTGATATTGAATATATACTTAGTATCAATACAGAATACAAGAAATCAGTTGAAATGGAACTTGTACAAAAAATTATTAGAGGACTTAAGCTTGGTAATGAAATTGCAGAGATTAAAGAAAAGGTAACCTACAAAGGTTTAAGTATAACAGATAATAAGCTCAAAGCATTGCTAAAAATATCAGCTGAACAAATGATTTATGAGCAAAGCAAGAAAGTTTTAGCCAGTATATATAATGCAACTGATGATAAAGCATTGGTGAAAGATATCATTGCAAAGCATAATATGAATATAACAATGAGAGATATTGAAAGTGCAGAAAATGGAATTGTGATAAACGGTACATTAGTATTAGATAACACACAATGTAATATACTAAGACCTAAACAAATCATAAACAAACCAGAGCCTGTAAAAATAGCAGTCAATGAGGAGTACTAAAGGTATGAGAGTAGCCGGAGATACTGAAGATTATATACAACAGCCACAATATCAGCAGCAACCAATGAGAATGAATAATCAACAGCCTTATATGCAACAGCAACCAATGTATTCACAACAGACACCACAATATGAACAACAACCAATGTATTCACAACCACAACAAAAAGATAGCATTGGAGCGCTATTAGCATTGTTTATAATGTCCAAAGGTGGAAAAATAGTGAGCACTATAATATTAGCTGCAATGTTTATATTATTTTGGATTGCACCAATTTTAGCTAGTATATTAACAATGGGTTATTTAATACTCATATCTATAATTAACTTTTTAACAGGTAAGATAAGATTAGGGCAATTAGTTGGGGGTATAATAGGTATTGTAATAACATTTATAATTATAGGATTCGCGGTAATTGTATCATGATAGAAAAGTACATACAACAGTATTGCAAAAAGAATAAATATAATAGGATAAAATAGATTCTTATATGAAACTGGATTAACAAGTAAAATAACTGCTCAAATCTCAATAAAAGAATATATAACATTGTTCATAACATTGGAATCTTGCATAGGCATAGTAACAGAAATGCCACTCATATGTATAATGTTAACCAAAGTAGGTATATTAACACCAGACATAATGGTAAAAATAAGAGCATATATTATAGTAGTAATATTTATAGTAGCAGCAATTATAACACCACCTGATGTCGTATCTCAAATGATGGTAGCAATTCCAATGATATGTTTATATCAATTAAGCATAATATTATGCAAGTTTATTAAAGGAGGTAAACGTCATGGAAAGAGAAATAAATCAAAAGAATAATACAATGTCACGTGGAGAATTTTTAAAAAGAACAGCTGTAGGAGCAGCTGCTGCAGCAATTGCAATTAAGTTTGGCGGAGCAATAGAAGCTGTTGCAGCTCCTGTTAAATCAGTAGAAACAAAAACAGAACATTCTAACAATGGTCAGTATGTAGGTACAGTTCCACCATTAGATAAGAAAATAACTTGGATTGATACATCTGTTGGTGGTGTAATGAAGTACTGGGATGGAAAAGAATGGACACCTGTTAAATCAACTTGGGGCTAATGAATTTGGAGGTAATAACTTATGGCAATGACAGCAGCACAGGTTGTCGAGCTTAAGGAAAAACTTAAAGCAGAGTTAGCTCGTAGAAATGGCAATGGTTCTGTTGCAGAGTTTGCAAGTGAAGAATATGACTTCACTGAAGTTCCTAAAGAAGGACAGCCTATAACAGAGGAACAGGGAAAGAAAGTAATTGATTTACTCTTACAGATATGTGATTACAAAGATTTAAGATATGTAACACGTGGAGACACAATTCCTGAAGCTTTTGATACTGAACTACTGGACTTAGTAGAAAGATTATCAAAAGAAGAAAGAACAGGAGAAATAGATGAGCATTCATCTTGTAATGGAGCATGTACAGGTTTATGTGTAGGTAGCTGCTCAGGTTTTTGTAATGGATGTTTTGGATGTTCTGGAACAAGCGGAGCATCAATTCATGGAACAATTAATAAGAAAATGTAACATTTAGAGATAGACCTATACATTGAATATAGGTCTATTGTCTTGTCATAAGACTATGAAATATATAATAAATAGTTATTATATATTTTTGGAGGCTAAGATAAATATGGTAAAGACATTAGTAATACCAGATGCATATAAGTATGTAGTAGATAGAGTAATATATGAAATGAATATGAGAACAAAGAATATAGCATTTATGCTTGATAAAAATTTGGATAATCCAGAATTTCTAAATAGTGACTTATATAAGAGATTAGAAGATGATGCAATTGACTCTTATATTAATAGATGGGTGATACTCAATACAATATTAAATACACTAGGAGTACCTATTGATGCATCTTTAAGCATGGATTATATAACAGGAAAATATTCATTAACATGGGTTGAGGAGCAAGAATAACATGAAGAGAAGAACAGGAGAAAAAAGAGAATTTATGCAATTTAATGAATGGATATCACGTATGTATCCAGAGTTGCATAAAACTACATCAGCAATAGAAAGGTTAGCAGGTAAATTAGATATTTTAACACGTTCCTTCACCTTCCAAGTAACAGACAAGTGTAATTTAGCATGTACATACTGCTACCAAATCAATAAAAGTACACGAAGAATGAAAATCGAAGATGCAAAATTAGCAGTAGATAAGCTACTCAGCGGAGCAGATGGATTTCATGACTATATAAATCCAGAAAAAAGTCCAGGAATAGTATTAGAGTTTATAGGTGGAGAACCCTTCCTTGAAATAGAACTCATTGACCAAATTGTTGACTACTTTAGAGAACAAGCAATAAGACTTAATCATCCATGGGCAAATAAATTTTGTATAAGTATATGCTCAAATGGAGTTTTATACAATGATGAAAGAGTACAGAAATTCTTACAGAAAAATAATGGCGTAATAAGTTTTTCAGTAACAGTAGATGGTGTACAAGAACTACATGACAAGTGTAGAATATTTCCAGATGGCAGACCAAGTTATCATTTAGCACATAGTGCAGCACTTGATTGGATGAGTAGGGGATATTATATGGGAAGTAAAATAACAATGTCACCTGAAAACATAACTTATGTTGCTGAATCATTAGAACAAATGATAAAAGATGGATATGCAGATATAAATGCAAACTTCGTTTATGAAGAAGGATGGGAATTAAAACATGCAACAGAGTGCTATAAACAAATAAAAATGTTTACAGACAAGACACTTATGGATTTTGACATGAATGACTATGCTATATCATTCTTAACAAATAATGGTGAGCCAATGCCATGTACAGACAACAAGAACTGGTGTGGTGGAACAGGTGATATGCTTTCCATGGACCCAGATGGATATTTATATCCATGTATCAGATATATGGAAAGTAGTATAGGAGATACAAGAAAGCCTCTTAGAATAGGAAACATACATACAGGACTTATACAAAAACCTGACGAGAAGAAGTGTATAGAGTGCATGAATGGTATAACACGTCGTTCACAATCAACAGACGAATGTTGGTATTGCCCAGTAGCTCAAGGATGTGGATGGTGCTCAGGTTACAATTACCAAACCTTTGGAACAGTAAACAAGAGAACAGTATTCACATGTATCATGCACAAAGCAAGAAGTTTAGCCACAGCATATAGCATCAGGTGATAAGGGAACACCTAAGGATATATATTTACCTGAAGATGAAGCAGTTGAAATCATTGGTAGAGAGTGGTATGACGAATTAGTTGCTATTACTGAAGCAGTTGGCGGTAAGGTAAATAAAACAGGAAAGCATCAAGCATTCATACATGATATAAATGAAAATGGAAATAGTATATTAGATAATGTAACATTTTTTGATATGGATAATACAGAGGAATATAATGAAGTAGTTAAAAAAGAAAAAGAACTAATACAGCAACAAATTATTAATACAGATAAAACTGTAGATAGCAAAAATGAAAAATTTAATAAACTAAAAGAAGCAAGAAGTAAGCTTCTATAATAGCAATACGTGCTTAAAAATATACATTATATTATAATAAGTATATTTTTGAATAAATAAAATAATTTAAGGAGACATAAGAAATGAACAAAGAAATTAAGATTAAACTTCCAGAAGAGAGAGTAGACAAGATTCAGGAATTAGATTGTGCAGTACAGGCTAAACAGGCAGTACTTACTAATCTCTTCGATATGCATGCACTTGACAACAATACAAAGGTAATTGAAAGCCCAGTTGTTGAGAAATATCAGGAACAGCTTACAAAAGCAAAAGTTGCATTTGAAAAAGCTAAAGATGCTATTATCAATGAATTCCTTGACGAGGAAACACAGAAAACTGTTACATCTTGGAGTATCAATTATAGCACTTGTGAATTAGTTTATGTGACTGCATAAGTTAAAAGTGCAAAGTAAAAAGAGGACAAACACCTATCAGAAATGATAGGTGTTTTTATTTTATAAAATAATAGCATTTATTGAATTATTAAACAATTAGTTGTCAATTTATAATGAATAAAATATAAAGAATATACAATGATTATAAATTTGTATAAACAATATAATATTGGTATGAGCAAAGTACTATTTTTTAATATACAGTATATAGTAATCCTATATTTTTGAAAAATATATAAATAAGAACAATTTATTAGTCCTGTACTGTAAATAAGTTATATTTTAATATATTATTGGAGGGCATAATATATGAATAAACAGACATTAAGTAATATAAAAGAATCATTAAGTAGTTGTGCGCTTGTTATAGAGTTACTAATTTTACCTATTTTTATATTGTTCATAGTACTTATGTCAACAACTAGTGTTGTGTCAAGTAACATAGCTAAACAATTAAATATAACATTTGTAAATATAGTTATTATAGCATACGCATATTATATGATACCTATAATTTCAGTTATAGTAACAATAAAAGCATTTAAGAGAAAAAAGTTAAGTAAAATAATACAAACAATAATGTTTTCAGCAATAACAGAATTTATAACTACAATATTTATTTTAATAAACTTCAATTTAACGGCAAACATTGAAATAATAAGCATTGAAACAAGCTTATATTATGCAGCAGTATCCATGATATGGTTTATAGCAATAGCATTTTTTATTACTGGCGTTTGGTTAATCTATAATAAAATAGAAAAACCAGAAGAAACACATAAAGAGTTACTAAGACTTGAAAAATTAAGAGATGAAAAAAGAAAGTCAGCAAGTAACAATGATTAGGATAACAACTATAAAATAAATTAGACTATAAGACAACTATTGTACATATGCTAAAGGTATGTACAATAGTTATTTTTTATTATACATTAGAGATTATGAAAAATTTGAATGTTACAAAATTTGTAAGTGTGTAACATTATATATACATTGCAGTAAAATTAAATATACACTAATATAAAATGGATATACATATACATATGATAATAGCATTGTTAAGTAAGATTTTGAATGTTACATAATTTGAGAGTATAAGAAGTGAATGTTACATAATTCTGTAAGAATTTGAGATAAATCAATGTAAAATAAAAATATTACATTTAATAAAAATTAAATCTACATTTTAAGTAATATGTAACAACTGATGTGCAATAGCATGTTGTATTGTAAAACATAGGCATATATTGATAAACAGTATTTGAACTAGTTAATAATAAGAAATAACAATTGAAATTTACAAGTATAAACATAAAAATATACATCGAATGTAACAAAGTATAGTTATTTTAATTTTTTGATACATACAAAAATAATAGTAACATTGTTATATATATAATAAGCTAAGATAAGGAGTTGAAGTCATAAATGGAATTAGTTTATCCAATAACAGATAGACATAAATTAGATGCAATGGCAGACTATTTATACAATAAAAGTTTAAGAGACTACATAATGTTTGAAATAGGAATAAACATAGGTATTCGTGTAACAGACTTCACACAACAAAAAGTGCAGTTCTATAGAGAAGCTTGTGAAAAAGGTTTTGTAGAAATGGTACCTAAGAAAACAGCTAAATACAATAAAAAAGTAGTAGTGCCAATAAATAAAGACCTAAATAAACTTATACAAGAGTATATTAAAGATAAAGATGACACTGATTGGATGTTTCCTAGTCGTAAGAAAGGATATTCAATTACTAGAGAACAAGTTTATAGAATATTAAACGAAGCAGCAGCTGCTGTTGGAATAACAGACAATATAGGGTGTCATAGTATGCGTAAAACATTTGGATATTGGCATTACTATTATAATCATGATATACGATTACTAATGGATATATTTAACCATAGTAGTGAAGAAGTAACATTAAGATATATAGGAGTATCTGAGGAGAAAAAGAGAGAATCAATGGAATGTATGAACCTCGGAGTTAGGGAGATATGACAAACAATAGATATAAAACAGGCTTTTTAATAGTAGTTATACTAGCATCTATTGTTACACTAGGTTTTAACACTAAATGTGTGGAAGAAGTAAAAGCAATAGATAAGAATACAGTACTAAACAATCAAATTTACATAGATAATACAAGTAAACTTAGTAATTTTAGTAAATACAAATTAAAAATTGACAGAGAATCAGAGTTTAATAGACAGATATACAATTCTGAATATGAATATATAGCAAACTGCTTTAAAGGAAATACAGTAGAATTTCCTAAAAAACAAGAACCAGTATATGTAGAACCAGTATATACAGGATTTATACAAAATTCCTGTAATGCAAGTAATAAATTTTTAATAAGTATAGACAGCTATTGGAATATGATACCAAGCAACATTAGAGAAGTATTCATTAACTCAGGTTCAACTATAACAGTTGTAAATAACTTAGGTTACTTAGGTTTGTCGCATTTTTGCGCTACAAATGAGGGAATTAGATATGTAAATATTGAACTAGACTATAGAAATAACACTGAAGATACTATAATTCATGAGGTAGGACACTTTCTTTCTTGGTATTTAGCAATGGACTTATATGGTAAATATAGTGATTTTTATAATATCTGGGCAGAAGAATATCCGAATATACTTAGTATAGATAATACAAATATAGCTAATGTAAATACAGCTCATGAATATTTTGCAGAATCATTTGCAATGAGTATATTAAAACCTGATTTAATGAAAAATACATGTCCAAAGACATATGATTATATATGGTCATGTATAAATTCAATTTAATCAGTGGAAAGAATTTTTATAATGCATGGTATGAACTAACATTTTATTATTGTTAAGATTATAAATTATAAATTATGTACAATAATAAATATTTGTATTAAACTTATAATAAATTAAAAGATATACTTGAGTTAATGATTAGACCTAAAAGCTTTGCATTATATAAAAATCGGGTATACATTACAGTGACGGCCTATATTCAAAAATTTTATAAAATTTTAGTAGTTTATTATAACATTGATATGTGAGTATACAATGGACTTATTAAAGTATTACTTTAATATCAAGTTATTTTAATAAATTATAACATAAAAAGGAGATAAAAACATGAACGTAAGTAACGGAACACCTGGTCAGAATACCAATGAGAACAGTGGTTTTAATACACAACCTAATCAAGGTATTCAGATGTCATAACAGAGTATGAACAATACTCAGCAACCTAATCTGTCTAAACCTAATAACCAAATGGGGTATCAACAGACAGGAATGGGAAACATGCAACAAACTCAACAGATGGGTTATCAACAGAACCAGCAGATGAATTATGGTCAGCAAGGATATCAGCAGAACCAACAAATGGGATATCAGCAACCTATGGGTCAAATGGGATATCAGCAACAGATGGGATATCAACAACCAATATATCCAGTAATGCCAGCTAAATCTACATTAGGTCTTGTAGGTTTAATACTGTCTATATTATCATTGATATGTTGCGGACCAATACTAGCAATACCTGGATTTATCTGTAGCATTATAGCTCTATTAAGAAACAAGCGTGAGAAGAGAGCACTTGTTGGTACCATCATTGCAGTTATCAGTATAATACTTTGGATTATATTATGGATTACTGGAATAGTGTCTGTTAATAGTCTAAAAGTTACTGGTCTTGACGGAGTAGAGCATGATGTACTTAGTGAATTAGAGGATGATGACATTGATTTAGATAATGATATCGAAGTAGAACCTTCTGACAGCGAAGTTGAAGATTCACTTGATTCAATAGATAATGATAGTGAAACAGTAGTTGAAAATGATGCTGCAACTGAAAATACTATAGGTAACACAGGAACAGATGTTGCTGGAGAGTTTCATCCTAGCAGAGCAGTTTATAATGGAATTACATTAGAAATGGGGGCAGCTACTGCTACTGAACTTGAGGATATACTTGGATATGAGTTTAACGACGAGGATATGGATTATGTAGTAAATCCTGGATATTATACTTATACAACATATTGGGTTGAAAGAGACCCTTATGACCGCATAATTTACTTCTATTTCTACAATGATACTGACAGTGCAATTCCTATGAGTCAGTGTAAGTTATATAGATTAAACTTCT